>VOFD01000707.1_pt1 | contig 178129 bp, 156 predicted proteins | sample 5384101 | NCBI WGS metagenome assembly VOFD01 (sample SAMN12384723, study PRJNA508395) | human gut metagenome | isolation source: healthy gut C | host: Homo sapiens | reverse complement strand
CCCCATCTCTAAACATTCTTTTGAAAGATGATTCGCAAATGTTGCAAGACGTTGTGGTTATCGGTTATGGTACGGTAAAAAAGAACGATGCCACCGGATCAGTGACTGCCATCAAAGCGGAAGAAAAGAACAAAGGTCTTACAGTCAGCCCTCAAGACATGATTGCCGGTAAAGTGGCAGGTGTCAATGTAGCCACATCGACAGGACAGCCGGGTGGAGGTTCAGCCATCCGCATCCGTGGAGGTTCCTCTCTGACCGCCAGCAACGATCCGTTAATTGTAATTGACGGAGTAGTCATGAGTTCAGGTTCCGTAGAAGGCCTCTCGAATCCCCTGAGTTCGGTCAACCCCACCGACATAGAAAGTTTCACGGTATTAAAAGATGCGTCGGCAACCGCCATCTACGGTTCCCGTGCCTCTAATGGTGTAATCATCATTACTACCAAGAAAGGCAAGACAGGTTCTGTGAAGATAAACTATTCGGGCAATGTCTCTGTCAGCACCCGGAAAAATAAAATAGATGTCATGACAGGAGACGAATACCGCGATTTCATCATCAACAACCCCAACGCAACGGAAGCCATGATTACAGCCGTCAACCTTTATCCGGGAGTAAACACCGACTGGCAGGACGAAGTGATGAGAACCGCTGTTTCCACAGAACACAATATCAGTGCCTACGGTTCTGTCAAAGACTATCTTCCCTACCGTGTTTCTTTTGGTTATACCAATCAAAACGGTATCCTGAAGACCTCGAACTTTGAACGTTACACCGGAAGCGTTTCTTTGACTCCCAAATTCTTTGACGATCATTTGAACATGAACCTGAACGCCAAAGGCATTTACATCAAAAATCAGTTCGCTGACACCGGTGCCGTTGTGGGTGCAGTGTCTTTCGACCCCACCAAGCCCGTTAAGAATGACAACAATAAATTCGGCGGATACTTCACCGACTACGGATAATGACCCCAACGGTACAAAGGCATCCTCTGCCGGTGTCAACCCTGTATCCCTACTTGAGATGACAGACGACCAGTCAAAAGTCAAATCCTTCATCGGGAATGCCCAATTTGACTATAAAGTCCATTTTCTGCCCGACCTGCGTCTGAACCTGAATGTGGGCATGGACTATACCAAGAGTGACGGTGACAAATATGTTGATCCCAGCGCCCCCGGTTCGTATGGTGAAGACCCTCTGAAATCGGGCAGCAACTACCTTTACTTTTACGAAAGAAGAAATACCTTACTTGATTTCTATGCACAATACAGCAAGGATTTCGCCAAGCAGCACTTTGATGTCATGGCAGGTTATTCCTATCAGAAATATCATTATGAAAGCAACAAAGAGACATGGTATCTTTCAAGAAACGAAGAGAACTTCGGTGAAAAAACAAGCATGAACGGAGACCAGCAACCGGCTGAATCCCAATATGTCCTATTATCATTTTACGGACGTTTGAACTATACGGCATGGGACAAGTACCTGTTGACTTTCACTTTACGCGATGACGCCTCTTCACGTTTTGCCAAGAACAACCGTTGGGGATTATTCCCTTCCGTAGCCCTAGGATGGAAAATGAACGAAGAAGCTTTCTTGAAAAAGTTCAAGGATTTAAGTGAATTGAAACTTCGTTTGGGATGGGGTATCACCGGCCAGCAAGATATCCAGCAAGGTGATTATCCTTATATGTCTTTCTGGAGATACGGTCAAGGTGGTGCCATGTATCCCATCTATGATGAGTCAGGAAATGTAAAATGGGTGAATGTAGTATCACCTTCAGCTTCCAGCCCCGATTTGAAATGGGAGCAGACCACTACTTATAATGTAGGTATAGACTATGGGTTCTTTAACAACCGTATCAACGGTTCGGCCGATTTTTACATCCGCGATACAAAAGACCTGATCAATGCCGAAGTGAATGTTCCTGCAGGTACCGACTTTGCCGAATATGTGGTGGCCAATATCGGTTCATTGAAAAATACCGGTTTTGAATTTGCCATCAATGCAAAACCCATCGTTAGTTCTACATGGAACTGGGATTTAGGCTTCAATGTCGCTTGGAACAAAACTGAAATTACCAAACTGGACTACAATGACAACAGCGACTCACCGGGCAAACGCTTTGAATCGACCGGAGGTGATGGTGGCAAGACCATTAAAATACACAGCGTAGGCTATGCTCCCGGAACTTATTATGTATTTGAACAAGTATATGACAAGAATGGTAACCCGATGGAAGGAGTCTATGTTGACCGTAACGGTGATGGTGAAGTGACTGAAAAGGACTTATACCAGTATCATAAGCCCACCGCTGACGTGATTATGGGATTCAACTCCAAAGTATCATATAAGAACTGGGACTTCGGTTTTAACGGACGCGCCAGCATAGGGAACTATAACTACAACGGTATAGCAGCCAATGCCGCTATCGGCACCAGCGCCATTTTCAGCAACAGCGCTTTGTCCAATCAACCGAAAGCCGCATTCAATACCAATTTCCAAGAAAGACAGCGCCAGTCGGATTATTACATCCAAAACGCTTCTTTTTTGAAGATAGATAATATCACATTGGGATATTCCTTTGAGAATTTCCTCCAAGGAGCTAAATACCACGGTTTGTCGGGACGTCTGTATGCCACTGTACAAAATCCCATTACCATCACTCCGTATGACGGCCTCGATCCTGAAGTAGACGGAGGTATGGACCGCCGTATATCCTCGTCCTATCAGTGTATTGTTCGGTGTTAATATCAACTTTTAATAAAGAAACAGTATGAAATTCAATCTTAACATAAAAAAATACGTTTTCGTAGGAGCAGCCATTCTCTGCCTGTCCACATCCTCCTGCATAAATGATCTGGATCAAAATCCAATCATAGACAAAGGCCAGTCCGAAATTATCAATGAGTCAGACTGCCAGTCTTTCCTCGCCAAAATTTATAGCGGTTTCGGCTTGTCCGGCAATGTAGGACCTTCGGGAGGTGTTCAAGACCTTCAGGGTCCGGATCAGGGTTCTTTATGTTTCCTGCGCGGACTGCTGTCCCTTGAGCTATACCCTACCGATGAAGCCCTTTGGAACTGGAAAGATGAAGGTATAGTGGAACTCTGTACCAATAATTGGGACTATACCCTGTTCTACGCTTATACATTTTATCAAAGAGCCATGCTGAACATCCGGTATTGCAAAGAATTTCTAGACAATTATCCGGAAGACTGCGGAATACCTAATATCAAACAATTCAGAGATGAAGTCCGTGCCCTGCGAGCCATGAACTATTACTATCTGATTGATGTATATAGAAACCCGGGATGGGTATGGGATGACAGCCCCACTAATGACAAGTCCTGGAAACCATCCCAATTGGGAGCTAAAGAAATATTCGACAAAGTGGTAACCGAATTGAAAGATCTTTCAGAAAACAGTTCTCTGCCGGAGAAAGGTACGATGGGCACTTACGGGCGTATGACCAAACCTGTAGTCAATACCCTTTTGCCAAGATGTACCTCAATGCCGAAGTATATACAGGTACACCCATGTACGACCAGGCAGTCTCTTATGCCAATAAAGTCATTCATGAAGGGGTTTCGGATTGGAAAAGAATTACAGGAATCTGTTCTGCGGCGAGAATCATCTTTCCCCGTTGCATGGCAATGAGATTATTTTCGCCATTCCTTGCGATGGTGAAAATGCCAAAAGCTATGGAAACAGCATTATGGTCACAGCGGCAGCCTACGGTGGTTTGCTTAATCCCAAATGGTTGGGTATGGACGCCTCATGGACTTGTTTAAAGCCCTGTTCACAACTAGTCAAACAATTCGATTATTCACCGGTGGTAGGATACGACCACCACGGAAGCACCTTAAAGAAGGACAGTCGTTTTATATTCTTTGATGTAAAGGAATATGTGGATGGTGAAAACGGAGACAACTGCACAGAGCAAGGAGTGAAAACCCGTAGAGATGTAGTTCCTGTACTGACCGATTGGAACAGCGGCTATCTCTGCCACAAATTCACCAATCTGGGCTGGGATCAGAATGAAGTCACCCCTTCCGCATGGCCCGACACAGACTTCCCTCTGTTCCGACTGGCTGACATCTATTTAATTTATGCGGAATGTGCCGCACGACAAGCAACCGGAGCCGATGTCTCTACCGCTGTAGGTTATATCAACTTATTGCGCGAAAGAGCCAATGGTGACAAATCGGGCAATATCTCCGGTTCCGATCTGACTCTGGATTTCATTTTAGCGGAACGCTCCCGTGAACTATATTGGGAAGGTCAGCGCCGCTCGGATCTGATACGCTTCGGCAAATTCACTAAAGAATATGCCTGGGACTACAAAGGCGGCCCTCAAGAAGGTATAGCCAATATTGACAGCAAGTTCAATATCTATCCCATCAGCGATAAAGACTTGACAGCCAATCCGAACTTGGTTCAGAATCCGGGCTATGCCACACTAAAATAACAGTTTAACCTTATAAATTTGAGAAACAATGAAAAAGATGATATACTTATTCATCCTCGTATTCAGTTTGAGCACACTTGTAGCGTGCTCGGACGATGAGGGCACTCCTGTCTTCACAGAGCCGACCGAGTTTGTGCTTAATGTTCCTAAATACGCATCGGGTATCTATGATTTAAAGAACACAGCCACCATACAACTGACCTGTTCACAGCCCGATTATGGTTTCACAGCTGCCACGCGCTATACTGTAGAAATCGCTCTGGACCAGGCTTTTGAAAAGAATGCGACTCTGGACACCAAGTATTCAACAGCCAAAATGGAAGTGGACGCACAAGAAGTTGCTGTCGCTATTTCCAATTTATTAGGAGTAAATGAAGACGAGTTTCCCAAAGCCCCCATACCTTTGTATGTTCGTCTGACGGCTTCCGCCCTGACCGACAACAAATCCGAGATAGCAGGCAGCACCATCACCTCGAACATCATAGAATTGCCACAAGTTCTCCCCTATTATGCTTTGCCCGCAGTGACTCTGCCCACCAATCTATATCTCATCGGCAGTGTGTGCGACTGGGATTGGAGCAAATGTTATTCCATGATTCCGGTTCATTCCAACGAAGGTATGTTCTGGTCCATGCAATATCTGGGAGCCGATGCAGACGGGAATAAAGCCGCATTCAAACTGAATACAGCTACATCGTGGGACAACAATCAAGTAGGAATCCAGGGAGTGACCATCAGTGAAGCATCTAAAAAACTGGTGGATGCAGGAGGCGAAGATAACATTGAGATTGGTAATCCGGGATGGTATATAGTAGTCGTGAAAGTCACTCTCGAAGGACGGAATTATAAATACGCAGTCGATTTCTACAAGCCCGAAGTGTATCTGACCGGTGATACTTCCGGTGGCTGGGACTCATTCACAGAGGCCAATATGTTTACCGTTCCCGAGGGCAAAGGAGAATTCGTATCCCCCGCCTTCGTTGCATCCGGCGAAGTACGCATGTGTATCAAGTTAGCAGACATTGACTGGTGGAAAAGCGAATTTATTATTCTGGGAGGTAAGATAGAATATCGCGGTACCGGTGAAGACCAGGAACGCGCCATGGGAAATGCAGGTCAAAAAGCCTATCTGAACTTTATTGACAATAAAGGCGCCATCAAGTAAATCATCCCTTAAATTACAAGATTATGAAAAAAATTAATTTATATATGTTATTGATATTCATTGCAGCCCTGACGGGCTGCGATGACAACGTCAACGATCATTTCGCATTGCCACAGACCAACCCGCAAGAACCTGTACAAAACGTAGAAGGGTTCACCCTGTCTTTAGGAAGTTCATGCACAGCCCCGATCCTTTTCAAGGACTTGGATGATGCAACCCTGCTGGAAGTTGCCAAACTGACCGACCATCCGGAACTGACAGAAGGAGACACCATCAATCTGGAAGTGGAAGTTTCGAAAGATGAAACCTTTACCCAAGCAGTCCCCTTGCCCTGTAGCGTTAAAAACGGAACAGCCTCCGTCACTGCAGGAGAGCTGGAAGAGGTTGTAAAAGAGATCTATGGCAAAGCTCCCTATGCACGGACAATCTATACACGCGCGACAATCTATATCGTAAGCCACACCTCAGCAATAGCCCTTCCGGAAAAAATAACACTGGGAAAAATTGAAGCGACTCCCGAAGCTTTGTTCATCGACACCGCCTATTACTTGATAGGGGATGTAAATAAATGGAATTCGAAGCATTGATAAAATTCGGTCATAGCGGAAAAGATGTATATGAAGATCCGGTTTTCAGCATGATTGTGGAAATGCCCAAGGATGAATGTTACTGGAAGATTATTCCACAAAGCAATGTAGATGGCGGAGATATTTGGGCACCGGGGCACTGGGCGTAGCCACAAACGGTGACGACTCTGAGAGCGGCCTGTTAGTGACAGAAAACCCGCAAGCCGGAAAAATCCCTGCCAAAGGATGGGTGAAAATCACATTGAACATGCTGGAATATACCTATAAGATAGAAGCATTGGGAAATATCAGCCCGTTCCTTTACGTTCCGGGCGGACACCAAGGATGGAAACCAGAGACGGCGCCTTATCTTTATTCTACGGATATGACTCATTATGACGGCTATATCTATATGGATGCGGATAACACATTTAAACTTACCTCACAGAAAGACTGGGACGGTACAAACTATGGCTATGCCAGTGATACCGAACTGAGCACCGATGGAGGAGCCGGAAACCTGAGTGTCACAGAAACCGGATTTTATCGTATAGAAGCCAACCTGTCCACCTTGACTTATAAATTCAGTAAAACCGAATGGGGAATAATAGGCGACGCGACCCAAGGAGGATGGGACAATTCAACCCCCATGACACTGAATGCGGAAACCGGTGAATGGAGTATAACAACCGAACTGGCAGCCGGAAACTATAAATTCCGCGCCAATAACAAATGGGATATTAATCTGGGTGGAGACTTGAACCATCTGACTTATGGAGGAGACAATATCACTACCGAAGCTGGTACTTATGTCATTACTCTAAAATTAGGAGACGCAAGCAACTATCATGCCACTGTAGTCAAACGCTAAATAATTGATCCGAAAAGACATCAAGCACCTACCGTTTATCCGATGATGCCTGATGTCTTTTTTCATTTTACCCCTTAAATAACAAGATTATGAAAAAATATACTTTTCTTTTTTTCCTAGGACTCGTTGCGAGTTTATTCACTGCCTGTTCCGATGACGATAACTTGACCGATTCCATCACTCCGGCTCCTGAAAGTGAGAACTTCTTTGCCAATGGAATGACATTCGCCTCACAACCCGGAGTAAGAAGCATCACTTTTACAGCCGGCAGAGCCTGGCAGGCTGCACTGGATGAACCTGGAGCAAACAACTGGTGCATCGTAACTCCGACCCGGGGAGAAGCCGGAACTGTTACTGTCAGCATCACCGTCAATGAAAACGAAAGCGATGACACCCGGAATGTCCATCTGAACCTGATAGCGGGAAGCGCACAAAAATCGTTCACCATCTCCCAAACCCCCAAACCCATTGTCATACCCGAAGGACTCAGCTATTCTTTGGAAGAGCCTGATGCCGACCGACCGCTGACCATCTACTACAGAGCCGCCAGCTCTTCTCTCCTATATAACTATCAGGGAACAGTATATGCACATACAGGCATTATCTGTGAAGGCTCTTGGTCATACGTACAAAGTGAATGGAATGAAAACACGGACAAGTGTAAAATGTCCAAACTGGATAATAATGTATGGACGCTTACCTTATCTCCGTCCATCCGCCAATGGTACAGTTCAGAAAAGACCCCAGTCAAAAAATTAGGATTCGTACTCCGCAACGAAGATGGAAGTCTGCAAACCGAAGACCTCTTTATACCTGTCACAGACAATACTTACCAAGAATTTGTTCCGGCCTCTATCAAGAAAGGAACGTTGCCTGAAAATGTAGCAGAAGGCATCAACATTATAGACAACTCTACAGTCACCCTCGTCCTTTACGATAAAGACACGGACGGGAACCATAAAGATTTCGCCCATGTGGTAGGTGATTTCAATCATTGGCAACTTAGCAACGAAGACAATTGCCAGATGTATCGCGATGATGCCAGCGGTTGCTGGTGGATCACTCTCAGAAATCTGGATGTAAACAAAGAATATGCCTTCCAATATTATGTAGGTACCAGAAATGGTGAAACCATCCGTCTGGGAGACGCCTATTGCGAAAAGATACTCGATCCTGATAATGACTCCTATATATCCTCTTCCACTTATCCGGATAACAAAAGTTATCCCGAAGGAGGAAAAGGAATCGTATCCGTTTTCAAGATACAGCAGGATAACTACCGCTGGTCAGTATCTGACTTCAAGGTACCCAATCCGGAACAACTAGTCATTTATGAGATGCTTCTCCGTGATTTCACGGCAAGTAATGACCTCAATGGAGCCATGCAAAAACTGGATTATTTGAAATCACTGGGTGTTAATGCCATTGAATTAATGCCTGTCCAGAATTTGACGGCAACGATAGCTGGGGATATAATCCATGCTTCTTCTTTGCTCTGGACGAAGCGTATGGAACAAAGAAAATGTACAAAGACTTCATTGATGCGTGCCACAAGGCAGGAATGGCAGTTATTTTTGATGTAGTTTACAATCATGCAACCGGAAGTATGCCGTTTGCCAAATTGTACTGGAACAGCGCAAACAATAAGACAGCCCCAAACAATCCCTACTTTAACGTAGACGCACCTCACCCTTACAGCGTATTCCACGACTTCAATCATGAAAGTCCTTTGGTACGTAAATTCGTGAAACGCAATCTGCAATTCTTATTGAATGAATACCATATAGACGGATTCCGTTTCGACCTGACTAAAGGTTTTACACAAGCCGCATCAACCGAAAGTAGCGCTTCCAATTACGACAAGAGCCGCATCGAGATTCTGAAAGATTACCACGCGGCCATCAAAGAAGTGAAACCCGAGGCATACGTTATCCTGGAACATTTCTGTGATAGCAAAGAAGAAAAAGAACTGGCCGAAGACGGTATGCACTTATGGCGGAACATGAATAACGCCTATTGCCAGACCGCCATGGGTTGGAACGATGACAGCGCATTTGACGGACTGTACGAAAGTATCCCCGCATGGATAGGATTTATGGAAAGCCATGACGAAGAACGAGCCGCCTACAAGCAAACCCAATGGGGAGATGAAGCATTGAAAACAGACTTAACCACCCGTATGCGGCAACTTGAAGTGAACGCATCCTTCTTCTTCACTGTACCCGGCCCTAAAATGATCTGGCAGTTCGGAGAGATGGGATACGATGTTTCCATCGAAGAGAACGGCCGGACAGGAAAGAAACCGCTACACTGGGAATATCTGGAGAACAAAGACCGCAAGGCTTTACACGATAGTTATTCACGGCTGATAAAATTACGCAATGATAATCCCGAATTATTTACCAGCACCAGCCAATTCTCATGGGAAGTCGGTACAAGCGACTGGGGACAAGGAAGATTCATCACTTTATCTTCCACAACCAAGCACATGTTAGTTGCCGGAAACTTCAGCAAGACCGATGGAGCATATACCGTTACTTTCCCCGTTACAGGCAAATGGTATGATTATCTCATCGGTGATGAGGTTGAAGTGAAAGATGCAACTCAGAAAATGGAAATTCCGGCACACAGTTACCGTATTCTGACAACTTTCCCATGCCTCAACTAATTGTTGATCTTGGCGAGGCTGTCTGATAAGTTTTTTCACTACCATCGTGTTCCCTGTAGGGGCGGAATGCTTCTGTCTGATACCACAAAGAAGGTGTATCCGGGCAAATTCAACCCGCCCCTACAGCCAACGATCCGACGGTTACTGCAAGCACTGCTCTTACGTTCTGTCTAAAAAGAGTATCCTAAAGACACCCAGAACGTATTTCGGGCAAGGTATTCATGCCCTGCAAACAGCCATGCAAAATCCAGACGCACACCGGCATATTCCACTCCCGCTCCAGCAGTAGCATAACTGGCATCTCCTTTCTTCTTATCACCGCAATGATAACCACCACGCAACATCACCAGTTCCCTCCATGCATATTCCGCGCCGGCACTTACACTTAACGCCTGTACGTCGGCAGGTGAAAGTCTGTAACCCAAATCGGCAGTCAAAGTCAATTTATGCATTTGTAAAAAAGGCAGGTCAGCAGCACCTCCCACTTTAACCGTTGCAGGAAGAGCATCTTTAGAAGTCAGATAGTTTATTTTCGGTCCAAGATTACTCACATGAAGCCCGACCGACCAGCCGGCACCCTCCCAATCATTTATCCCGCACTTATACAATACTCCTAAATCAAACGCCACAGAACTTGCGCCACGGCTATTGCCTATCCTGCCCATATCCGAAAACAAGTATTTGAAAGTAGCGGAAACAGAAAAATTCTTTATAACCTCGTATGCATAACCAGCCTCCACGGCTATTTCTTTGGGATGTATGCCCGAAGCACCCTCCCCTGTTCCATCCATCTCCGGATAGCCGAAATAACGGAGACCTAACAGAATGGCATTACGCTGATTGATTTTGTAAAAACTACCCAGGCTATGAAGAGAGTATCCGGACTCATAGTCACGCATCCATGGAGAATAAGTATAAGCAACCCCACCTCTGCGCGTCACATCCGATAAAGCTGCCGCACCATTATGAAAAACGGCATGATCTCCTCCCGGAGCCGCCACACCGACTCCCCCCATGGCCGCGCTGCGCGCATCGGCTGATATAGTCAGATAGTTTGCCGCTCCGGTATTGACAGGTCCGTAATCCTCCTGACCATAAGCCTTGGCAAAAGTTATGCCTATTATAAACAGACCTAATCCTATTCGTCTCATATTCTTTATTTTTTGGGATTAGTACTTGATAAATTTCTCTCTGATTTCCATCCCTTTAGCCTGATAGACTAAGGTATAATATCCGGCAGAGAGTTTGGTTATGTCCACAGCATGCAGGGATGCGGCTTCAAGTTTCAGATGAAGATCCAACACCTTGCTGCCGATGCCATTATACAAAATCAATTTCCCATTTCCGGACATACTACTGCTCACACTGAATATCAGCATATTATCAGTTATTTGATTGGATTTTAAGATAAAAGGATGAAGATTGGAGACATCGATCTCTAAAGCGGCGGCGGCATCCACACATCCGTGTCCTAACTGACCGGCATATCGCGGATTATATTCATCCAAGTCGTATGCACTCTGATAGAGGATCTCCTTCAAAGCCTCCGGTGTAAACCCTTTCTTGCCTACCCCATACTTCTCTATCACCAAGGCCGCTACACCACTGACCAGCGGGCACGCCATCGATGTACCAGCCAAGTATTCATAATTATTGGATCGTTCCGTAGTCGTGCTCCAAATCCGTCCGTCTCCATCCAACGATCCGCCGGGAGCAGAAATATCCGTATAAGTGCCATAATTGGAATAAGAAGCTTTCCTATAATCGGCCTCAATGGCTGCAACCGCAACAACCTTTTCATAATCAGCCGGTGCCGCTATCCTGGGATCGGACGTATTCGCATTACCTGATGCAAACAATACAATACCTCCCTTCATGGGACTTCCGTCAAGTTGCTCTCCTTTGTTATCACATCCGGCATATTTTATAAAGTAATCAATAGCTTCCTTATGTACAGGATTAATATACGAAGAAGCATTCCTTCCCGCCCTAGTGGCAGCGTATCCCCAGCTGTTCTGGCTGATGACAGCTCCATTATCAGCGCCATACTTAATCGCGGCGGCAATAAACGGATCAGAAGCTACTTCTCCTCCGATAGAGGTAAGGCTTTTCAAAATCTGACAACTCATGAGTCTCACCCCACGGCCGGAAGTTCCGTCCCCCCCTGCAATGCTGCTGATACCTGTTCCATTATTATTTGTCGCACCGATAGTGCCCGCCACATGAGTCCCATGGCGGTGAGGAACCAAAGTCGCATTATCATCCACAAAATTATAACCATGTATGTCATCCACATATCCATTGCCGTCATCGTCCATACCATTACCTGGTATCTCATCCGGATTCGTCCATAGATTATCCTGCAAATCAGGATGTTCCTGATTAATGCCTCCATCTACAACCGCTACAATGACAGCCGGATTCCCATTATATTGTTTCCACACATCAAACAAACGGATATCCGCACCCTTCTTCTGCCAAGACTCCGTACCGGGATTATCCAGATACCATTGTCTGGACAGATCCGGATCATTGAACAGCCACTCTCCCGTCCGGACGCCATACAGGCTCCACGCTGTTTCCGGCGTTGCCCTGGATACAATCTTAGGAACAGGTACAGCCGTTTCAATACCATCCAGAAAAGCCACTTCGGTAGCAGCACGGGTGGCCGATGTCTCTTTAGAAAACCAGACATTATACCATAAATGAAGCCCCTCTTTACGGGTACGTTCTTCAAACTTGCCAGCATAAGGGAAAGTACGTTCCATTCTCTCGATTTTCAAAGAAGAAGCAGCCCGATCCAATACCTTGACTCCTGTCGTTACCGTGTTGCCTATGCTCCTTACCCGCACCTCTCCGGCTGGTTCTTCTTTCAATTTCACATAAATGCAACCCTGAAGCACCTCTTCTTCCGATAAATCAAAAACAGGCTGTTTCCCTTCCGGTTCATCTGGAACAGAAGAAAGTTCTTCTTGATGGCATGAGGCTATCAATATAGTCATCAGGAAAAAAAAAAAGACGATCTTTTTTCATTATACTATCTTGTGTTGTTAATTGAAGTATTTAATTATTTCACAAATATAGCGTATTTTCCCGATCTTACAATAAAAAAGAGGAAACCTCATCCTTAAGACTTTTCCTCCTATCAATTACTACGTTCTTCCACTGTGAGACGTACATCTTGCTATGGAAGGATGCAGTAGCTTTCTGTATAAAAGGTCTTGACCATACAGCAAAAACGCTTTAGCGTGCAGCATGAGGACAGTTGTGTGTATCAGAACACCGGAATAGAGTAAACCAACCCGATGGAGACGCGTTGGGTATCCGGACTCATGCCTCCCAAGGCCTGCGCACGCCGGGCCAAATGATGTCCTTTATATAAAAAATGGGCAAAGAGAAGCAGTTCGCTATTGCGCATCGGGAAATACTCCACACAAGCCTGCGCATTCCATGTCGTACGATAAAGCCCTTTCTCAAAATGCCCGTTTGTCTTATAAATACCAGCCCTCTCATAAGCGCCTTTCAGGTAAAGATTCCAATTAGGATGGATACGATAGTCAAAGTTCACCACGGTAGTAAAGTATTCCGCATGCTGCGCTGTAGACGGAGCCGACAGAACAGGGCCTTGCAAGTCACTGATAATTCCTTTGCTATCCAATCCTTCACGAGAATACATCAAATCAACATAAGCGATAACAGGACCTTTCTCATATATATTACCCGCCGTAAAACAATAAAGGTTTTTACCTTCCGCCAGCTGTCCGTATGACGCCGCATAACGCAATTGCACCGCATTATCAAAGAAGAGCCCGTTCCAGTTCACGGTTGACAGAACAGGGACTTTGGCCTTTTCCACCCCTTGCGGCAAACCGTAAAGATAAGTCTCATCATTCTCTCCGCTACGGTTGTTTACTACCTGAAGCACCAACTCATTGGCAGGCGACAAATTGAATCTTCCGGCTACCCCCGCCTGATAGCAACTGATATTATCATTAAACTCACTATACTCGCGTACCTTGATGGCATTGACATAATATTCATATCCTCCCAAGGCGATATCTTGTTTTCCGACATTCAAAGTGAACTTATCGGACATCTTCCAATTTACCAGAGCATACTCAATAGAAGAGGATAAATTATCCAGCGAGTGCGGATTACTGTATTTATTAAACGACTGACGGAAATGATAAGAAAATTGCTTGCTGAAAGAACCTAATATTTCCAGCTTCACACGATTCAGTTTGAAAGAGGCGTCTTCCAAATCGCCTTCAACAAAGTTGGCAACTCCCGAAGTAGAGAATTGCAGATTCATGTGCGCTGAGATATCCGGATTGCTGTTCGGGAACAGACGTCCCACCAAACTGCGGATAGAATCATCCGGACTGATTAAGGGCTGTTCTTGAGCCTGCATAGCCGAAACGACGCATAACAGGATACAGCACGACAAGAGTAATCTTTTCATGGGGGCTTTTCGTAGTATTAAATTTTGGTTAATATAATAAATCGGGAATGATCAAACCGGACAAGATTTACATCATTCCTCTTCTCTGCAATTCCTCTGCCGCAATCTCCAGCTCCTTATACCATTCCTCGCCAAATTTCCGTACCAACGGTTCTTTTAAGAACTTATAAACAGGCAGATTCTCTTTTTGTCCCAGCAACACTGCGGCTTTACATACGTTCCAACGATGATAATTCACCGCTTTGTAAGGACCATAATCACCTATACGGATGGGATAAAGATGACAGGAGATTGGTTTATAGAAATCGGTCTTACCTGCCCGGAAAGCTTTCTCAATGGCACAATAACAGTACCCCTTCTCATCATAACAGGTAAATACACAGTCTTTATGATTGACGATGGAAGTTACCAAATCGCCTTCTTCATCTGTATAAACCACTCCCTGCTTATCAATCACCGCCCGTGCCTCGGGTGAAAGCTCGTCCCAAATAACAGGAAGCACCTCTTCCAGTTTTTCCACTCATCCAATTCCACCGGTGCACCGGCATCTCCCTCTATGCAGCACTCACCTTTGCAGGCATCGAGATTACAAAGAAATTTCTCACGAAACACATCAAGGGAGATTACAACATCATCTATCTGTATCATCTCTTATTAAATTAAAATGTCATTCCGGACAAAGTGACGAATCCATGCTTCATTACAGATTCCTCACCTTGTTCAGAATGACAAATAAATATACTTTCTACATTATTTTATCAAATCCCGTCCGGTCATGTCGGCAGGCTGGGGCATGCCCAAAATGTGCAAGATAGAAGGAGCAACATCTGCCAATACACCATTTTCCACTTTAGCATTCTTATTCTCTGTTACATATACAAATGGAACAGGGTTCAAAGAGTGAGCCGTATTAGGTGTACCATCTTCATTCAGTGCATGGTCGGCATTACCGTGGTCGGCAATAATGATTACTTCATAATCATTAGCCTTGGCAGCTTCCACTGTATCTTTCACGCACTCGTCAATAGCCTTCACTGCTTTCCAATAGCGTCATAGATACCTGTATGACCTACCATATCACCATTAGCGTAATTCACGACAATGAAATCGAATTTCTGGGTCTTGATGGCTTCTACCAATTTATCCTTCACTTCATAAGCACTCATCTCAGGCTTCAAGTCGTAAGTAGCCACTTTCGGAGATGGAACCAAGATACGCTCTTCGGCATCATACGGAGTTTCACGACCACCATTGAAGAAGAAAGTTACGTGAGCATACTTTTCCGTTTCTGCAATGTGTAACTGAGTCTTACCGTTAGCAGCCAGATATTCACCCAACGTATTTTGAACATTTTCCTTGTCGAACAGAATATGAACACCCTTGAAAGACGCATCATACGGAGTCATGCAATAAAACTGCAAGCCCGGAATAGTATGCATACCTTGTTCCGGCATATCCTGTTGAGTCAGCACAACAGTCAATTCCTTGGCACGGTCGTTACGGTAGTTGAAGAAGATAACCACATCACCTTCTTTGATGGTACCGTCTACGGTAGAATTATTGATCGGTTTGATGAATTCATCTGTAACACCTTCATCGTATGATTCCTGCATAGCCTGAACCATATCGGTGGCTTGCTTTCCTTTACCTTCAACCAACAGGTCGTATGCTTCTTTCACACGTTCCCAACGCTTGTCACGATCCATAGCATAGAAGCGACCAACGATAGAAGCGATTTTACCGGCTGATTTTTCACAGTGCGCAGTCAGTTGTTCGATAAAGCCTTTACCACTCTTCGGGTCTGTGTCACGACCATCCATAAAGCAGTGGATAAATGTATTTTCAATGCCATATTCTTTAGAGATATCGCAAAGTTTGAACAAATGATCGAATGAACTGTGTACACCACCGTTTGAAGTCAATCCCATAAAGTGGATGTTCTTGCCATTTTCCTTTGCGTAAGAGAAAGCGGAAACAATCTCGGGATTCTTCATTATGCTGTTGTCGGCACATGCACGGTTAATCTTTACCAAATCCTGATAAACGATACGTCCTGCACCGATATTCAAGTGTCCTACTTCGGAGTTACCCATCTGTCCGTCGGGCAAACCAACGTTCTCACCGCTAGCCTGCAATTCAGAGTGCGGATAGTTTGCCAACAGAGAATCCCAGTAAGGAGTGGGAGTGTTAAAGATTACATCGTCTTTACCTTGATCGCCGATACCCCAACCATCAAGAATCATTAAAAGGGCTTTTTTACTCATAATCTTATTTTGTTTAAAGTTTATCCTTGCTTTTTCCGGGTGCAAAGGTACAAAAAAGCCCTGTCAATGAATAATGTTTCACCTATTTTTTATAGAGGAAGTTCGATGATAAAATGCAGTCCGTCTTTAAATTCCATATCCCGAGTCAATTTTGCATTCATACGCCCGGCAATCATTTCACAAACCAGCAAAACAATATCCGGCGCACCGGCAAGACACGACTCCCCCCCTTTGTTCTGTAATGCGGTTAATATACTTCGGCAAATACTCTCATTATATTATTTGATTAGTACGTACTACACATTCTTCCGGAAATCGATATAGAAGCTTCGATTCTTGTGTTATAAAACATACCTTTTCATCTTGCTGTTTATGAATAAATTGCATTCCTTTGCATCGGGACAGTTCAGCACAGTTTGCATTGTCCGCGTAAAACCTTAAACAGTTCATGAAAGTTACCTTTGGACAGCAGACCACTAAAGTGAAACAACTGGCTGATTTACTCAGTCAGGAGATTTCCATGGGCAAATATAAATCGGACTGCACATTACCGTCCATCAACAAACTGAGCCGTGAGTATCAAGTGTCGCGGGATACGGTGTTCAAAGCATTCATTGATTTAAAAGACCGGGGAATAATAGACTCTACTCCGGGCAAAGGTTACTACGTTACCAACAAGCTTACAAACATTCTGCTTCTGCTGGACGAATATTCTCCCTTTAAATACTCGTTATATAATAGTTTTATCAAAAAACTATCCATCAACTACAAAGTAGATTTATTGTTTCATCAATATAATGAACGACTTTTCAATACCATCTTACGTGAATCAATAGGCAGATACAATAAATACATTGTGATGAACTTCGACAATGAGAAACTATCCCCCCATCTTTACAAAATAGATTCGTCTAAGTTGCTGCTGTTGGATTTCGGGAAGTTCGATAAAAAGGATTATTCATACGTATGTCAGGATTTTGACGATTCCTTTTATCATGCATTGGCCGCATTGAAAGAACATCTGAGAAAATATCAGAGACTAGTACTTTTATTTCCCGAAGACATCAAACACCCCCGTAGCAGTTGTCAGTATTTCAATTGTTTCTGTCAGGATTATCACATTGATTCAGCCATTGTGGAAAATACAGACCGGATACAAGTCCGTAAAGGAGAAGTATATATTGCAATCCGTCAGATAGAGGTGGTCAATATAATCAAGCAAAGCCGGACAACCGGGCTGAAATGCGGAGAAGATTTCGGACTGATAGCCTACAATGACACTCCTGCCTACGAGGTAATAGACCAAGGGATTACGGTACTCAGTATCAACTGGGAAGAGCTGGGGCGGAAAGCCGCAGAATTTGTACTAACTGGACAGGAAATAAGAACTTATCTCCCTACCGAAGTCCATTTAAGAAATTCAATTTAACAACTAAAACCTATGTATATCATGAAAAAGTATCCTAAAATCGGGATTCGTCCCACTATCGACGGCCGCCAGGGTGGTGTCCGCGAAAGCCTTGAAGACAAAACTATGAACCTGGCAAAAGCTGTTGCCGAACTGATTTCATCTAACTTGAAAAACGGTGACGGAAGCCCCGTGGAATGTGTAATAGCAGACAGCACCATCGGTCGTGTAGCCGAAAGCGCCGCTTGTGCCGAGAAATTCGAACGCGAAGGAGTAGGTGCCACCATTACCGTAACCAGTTGCTGGTGCTATGGCTCCGAAACAATGGATATGCACCCGCACTGGCCGAAAGCAGTCTGGGGATTCAACGGTACAGAACGTCCGGGAGCCGTTTATCTGGCTGCCGTATTAGCCGGGCACGCACAAAAAGGGCTGCCTGCATTCGGTATTTACGGACACGATGTACAAGATTTGGATGACAACACGATTCCGGCCGATGTAGCAGAAAAACTATTGCGTTTCGCCCGTGCCGCCATGGCTGTAGCCAATATGCGCGGAAAAAGCTATCTTTCTTTCGGTAGTGTCTGCATGGGTATCGCCGGCTCTATTGTCGATCCTGACTTTTTCCAGGAATATCTGGGAATACGTAATGAAAGCGTGGACGAAACTGAGATCCTGCGCCGTATGGAAGAAGGAATCTATGACCATGAAGAATATGCCAAGGCAATGGCCTGGACTGAAAAATATTGCAAGCCCAACGAAGGGGAAGACTTTAAGAACCGTCCCGAAAAGCGCAAAACCCGTGAAGAGAAGGATGCCGACTGGGAATTTATTGTAAAAATGACTATCATCATGCGTGACTTGATGGTCGGCAACCCGAAATTGCTTGAAATGGGATTCAAAGAAGAAGCTATCGGCCATAATGCCATCGCAGCCGGCTTCCAGGGGCAACGCCAATGGACTGACTGGAAACCAAACGGTGACTTCAGTGAAGCACTGCTCAACACCACTTTCGACTGGAACGGCATTCGCGAAGCATACGTTCTGGCTACCGAAAATGATGCTTGCAATGGTGTTGCCATGTTATTCGGTCACCTGCTGAGTGGCTGTGGACAGATGTTCTCCGACATCCGTACTTACTGGAGTCCCGAAGCGGTAAAACGTGTCACCGGCAAAGAACTTACCGGAATGGCTAAAAACGGTATCATCCATCTTATCAACTCTGGTGCAACCACTCTGGACGCTACCGGTGAGAGCCATAATGAAGCGGGAGAGCCCTGCATGAAGCCCAACTGGGAAATGACTGAAGCCGATGTCGAAGCTTGTCTGAAAGCTACAACCTGGTATCCGGCAGATCGCGACTATTTCCGTGGAGGCGGTTTCTCTTCCAATTTCTTGTCTAAAGGCGGTATGCCTGTCACCATGATGCGTCTTAATCTGGTAAAAGGCTTAGGTCCAGTATTGCAACTGGCAGAAGGCTGGACAGTAGATATTGATCCGAAATCCATCAGGTACTGAACATGCGTACAGATCCCACATGGCCTACTACTTGGTTTGTACCCCGCCTATGCGACAAACCTGCATTCCGTGATGTCTATTCGGTAATGAACAACTGGGGAGCCAACCACGGCGCCATCAGCTATGGACACATCGGACAGGATTTAATAACTCTGGCATCTATGCTACGTATTCCTGTTTGTATGCATAATGTAGAAGACGACAAGATTTTCCGCCCGGCATCATGGAATGCCTTCGGTATGGATAAGGAAGGTTCCGACTACAGAGCTTGCTCAACTTACGGACCTATTTATAAATAGTTAATAAATTGAGAATTGAAAATTAAAAATTGAGAAAGGGTTATATGCCTATCCTTTTTTTGTTTTCAATTCTCATTTCTTAATTTTTAATCCTCAATCTTTAATTTAAGAAATGAAAGATACAGATCAACCCATCCTGCACAAAGATGGAGTCAGTTACGTACTACCGTTTATATTAGTCACCTGCTGCTTCGCCCTCTGGGGATTCGCCAATGATATCACCAATCCGATGGTAAAAGCATTCTCCAAAATTTTCCGAATGAGCACTACCGATGGTGCATTGGTACAACTGGCCTTTTATGGCGGATATTTCGCCATGGCTTTTCCGGCAGCTATGTTTATCCGTAAATACTCTTATAAAGCCGGTATCCTGCTGGGATTGGGACTTTATGCCGTAGGAGCCTTATTATTCTTTCCCGCTAAAATGACAGGCAGCTACTATCCGTTCTTATTAGCTTATTTTATTCTGACCTGCGGACTCTCCTTCCTCGAAACCAGTTCCAACCCTTACATCTTGTCCATGGGAACAGAAGCTACCGCTACCCGACGTCTCAATCTGGCACAATCGTTTAACCCTATGGGCTCTTTACTGGGAATGTATGTAGCCATGAACTTTATCCAGGCGAAACTAAATCCGATGGATACGGCAGAACGAGCCCAACTAAACCCGGCAGAATTTGCAATGGTAAGAGATGCGGACCTGTCCGTACTGATCGCTCCTTATCTCACTATCGGAATAGTCATATTAGTTATGCTTCTAGTGATACGTTTTACCCAAATGCCCAAAAATGGTGACCAGTCTCACAGTATCAATTTCGGTCCCACACTGAAGCGTATCTTCTCCATCCATCATTACCGCGAAGGAGTGGTGGCACAATTCTTCTATGTAGGTGCGCAGATTATGTGCTGGACCTTCATCATCCAATACGGCACACGCCTGTTCATGTCACAAGGTATGGAGGAAAAAGCTGCTGAAGTACTATCACAAGAATATAATATCATTGCGATGGTTATTTTCTGTATCAGCCGTTTTATCTGTACCTTCATCTTGCGCTACCTCAATCCAGGTAAATTATTGGCCATACTTGCCATTGCGGGTTGCTGCTTCACCGCCGGAGTCATCTTCTTCCAGGATATCTGGGGTATGTACTGTCTGGTAGCTGTTTCAGCCTGTATGTCATTAATGTTCCCCACGATCTATGGCATAGCGCTTACCGGATTGGGAGATGATGCAAAGTTTGGAGCAGCCGGCCTGATTATGGCTATTTTAGGAGGTTCCGTACTTCCTCCTTTACAAGCAAGTATTATTGATATGAATACCATTTGGAATATGCCAGCCGTAAATGTTTCATTTATCCTGCCATTTATCTGTTTTGTGGTAATCACTATTTATGGACATCGCTCTTATCAACGGGGAAAGTATTGATATGCTGAATAAGACCATTGTAAAAAAGTGAAACGAAGAATCTGTTACTACTCATATGAATCAAACAGATTCTTCGCTTTATTTTCAACCAAGTAGAATGAAATGTAGAAGTTATCCCATCCTCCTATATATTCTTCAAATTAGAAAGGAATCTCTAATTGGGGATCTGTTCCCAACAAATTAAAAGTCATCCGATGATATGGCGTTGTTCCATGTTCACGGATAGCCGCACGATGCTTTTTAGTAGGATAACCTTTATTACTATTCCAATCATAAAAAGGATATTCTTTATGCAGTTCATTCATATAATCATCACGATAGGTTTTCGCCAGAATAGATGCAGCGGCAATAGAAAGATATTTTCCATCTCCTTTTACCACAGTAGTATGCGGCAAATCCTGATACTTTTTAAAACGATTCCCATCAATCAACAAATGTTGGGGACGAATTTTCAATTGATCCACAGCACGATGCATTGCCAGAAAAGACGCATTAAGGATATTTATCTCGTCTATCTCTTCAGGAGTCACTACACCTACAGCCCATGCCAATGCTTCTCTTTCCACAATCTCTCGCAGCGCATAACGCTGATGCTCCGTCAGTTGCTTGGAATCATTCAGCAATTCATTCTTAAAATCTACAGGTAAAATAACAGCTGCTGCATATACAGATCCTGCCAGACATCCCCTGCCCGCCTCATCACAACCGGCCTCTATCAGATCTTTATTCAAATAAGGTAATAACATAGCTCATCTTTATTGTTGCTTGCAAAGATATTCTTTTAAAAGAGAAACAAGAGTGTCTTTTTACAAAGAAAATCACTATTTTTGCAAAAATACGCTTGATTATGAAAAACAACCTACTTGTATATATTCTCCTTTGCCTGCTGAATCTCTCATGGGCTAATGCCCGTAATAAACAACAAGAAGCCGAGGCACTGATTAAAAAGTCGGTTGAAGCCTTATACAATAATCCGAAGCAGGCCAGTTACTATGCTGCCAAGGTAATTGAATTATTTCCTGAAGAAAGGCAAAATGATCAAAAAGCCGAAGCAATGTTCTATTACAGTCAGGCAGAAAAGCTATTAGGCAATTTTGATGTGAGCATCAAAAATCTATATGACGCATTGGAGTATGCAACTCCTGCCAATAAAGAGCTGAATGGACAAATTTACGCACTGATAGGAGCACTCTATTGTAAACTGACCGACTATAACAAAGCGATCGAAATGAATGAGAAAGCCATCTCAATCTTTAAATCCATCGGAGATTCCATTTCAATCGCACTATGCTACAATGATCGTGGCATCATCCATTATTCCATGAATGAGTTCAACACAGCTGAACAATTCCTCAAACAAGCCCTTATAATAAACCGCAGTCAGAAAAATTTAAGAGGGATATCCGCCAATTTGAATAATCTATGTTTATATGAGGGTGATTTTAATGAAAAGCTAAGTTTAATTAATGAGGCCATTATCATCAACAAGAACTTGAATTCTCAATGGTCATTAGGGGAAAACTATAACAATATGGGAAAACAATACTTCTATGCAAAACAATATAACAATGCCTTGATGGCTTTACAAAGAGCATACGAGGTCGCTTCTTCCATCAGTGCCAAAGAACTGATTTGTGATAATTACGAATATTTATCTTGGGTATACGATGCCCTTGGAGACCATAAAAACGCTTATAAATGCCTGATACAACTATATACCCTTAGCAAAGAATTGCAAAGTGGAAGTAAATTACGCATCGTAGAACAGGAAATTTCCCATAAACAATATCAAAACCAACAAAGGAAAGCAGAACTAAGAGAGCAAGCTTATGAAATAGAACTGCTGAAACGGAACCTGTTTGTACTAGTAATCATATTCATCTCATTGATAGTACTCAGTATATTTCTATACCAATGGTATAAACGCAAAAAGAATATGCAGTTAATGGTTACCCGCTATAATCTGGAGCAATCGGAACACGAATTGGCAGAACTTAAAGTACGACAGCAAGAACTCGAATTAAAATCTGTACAAAGCGCATTATACAACAGTCGTCAGGAAGCTACCAGTTTTGCTGTATTCCTGCATAGCCGCAATGAAATGCTGGAGAAAATCAGAGAAATGATAAAGCAAGGATATAAGATGGACCAACAGGCATTGATTCCTCATCTGAAGAAAGTCAATGCTTTCATCAGCCAATATCAGAATGGAGATAAGACGAACAGCACCTTGCTGATGAATGTTGAAGAAAAGAAACCAGGAGTTCCTTCAACGGCTATCCGAACGGCATCCCAATTTAACACAAGGAGAAAGATATCTAGCTACTTTATTACGGGTAAATCTATCTACCAAAGAAATCTCGATGCTCACAGGAAATGTTCCCAAAACAATCAACATGAATCGATATCGTTTACGTAAATCTCTAAACTTATCTTCGGAGGATGACTTGACAGACTATCTACAAAATATTTAAAGAACCTATATTTTTACAGTTTTTATCAAACAGCATTTTGTAGATATTATCTCTTTATATAGACCACTATATATCAATATATTACATTTATATTTGTAGATTAAAAAAAAGAGTTTTTTTATTCATTGTACATTTGTAGGGTATAATAATTAGGAATTTGCACATACAACCTATTACTTAGCGATGTGAAAAACAATTATTAACCTTAAAATTTATTCACATGAGTAAAAAAAGAATTATTTCAAGGAAAGAATCATGCTATTGATTCTACTCTTTGCTTTTATGACTCCCTTCGGTACATTAGCACAGACGATTCAGCTGACTGGTCTGGTTACCGATGCTGCCAACGAACCTATTATTGGTGCCAGTGTAGTAGAGAAAGGTACAACCAACGGGGTCATCACAGACTTTGACGGTAACTTTGCATTAAGCGTATCCCCCAAAGCCACTATTATTATTTCTTATGTGGGCTATGCAACACAAGAAGTCCCTGTAAACGGAAAGACCAACATCCGGGTGACTTTGAAAGAAGATACTGAGATGCTGGATGAAGTTGTAGTGGTGGGCTATGGAACCATGAAGAAAAGTGATATGACCGGTGCTATTTCCTCAGTAGATGTAGACGATTTGGTAAAGCGCACCACAACCAACCCTGCAGAAGCATTGCAAGGTAAGATTGCAGGTGTAAACATTATGAAGGCTGGTGGCAATGCCGGTGCAGGTGTGCAGGTTAAAATCCGTGGTGTCAAAACGTTTGGTGACAACCAACCTCTTTATATCATTGATGGTTTTCCCGGTGATATTGAAAATGTGAATCCGCAAGATATTCAGTCAATGGAAGTACTGAAAGATGGTGCAGCCGCTGCCATCTATGGTTCGGTTGCTGCAAATGGTGTCATTATCGTAACTACCAAAAACGGTAAAAAGGGTGACATGAAAATTGATTTCAGCACTTATGTAAGCTTTACAAGCGTAGCCAAAAAGCTGGAACTGCTAAATGCCGAAGAATACAAAAGTGTTCATAAACAAATGTATCAGAACTACATGAACCAGTATCCAGATGATACAGAGGTTACTATGCCCGCATTTGTAAATAAAAACACAGGAATAGATACAGACTGGCAGGATGCCATGCTAAGAGGTGGTGTTTCACAAAACTATATGTTCAGTATCCGTGGCGGTTCTGAAAATGCTCAATATTCACTTTCATATAACCATGCTGACGAAAAAGGTATTTTCTTAGGTAACAATTACCGTCAAGATAATGCACGTTTGAAACTCCACATGAGCAAATATATATTTGATATTGATGCTAACATCGCTTTCAAATTTACGGATAGCAAACAACCCGAATATTCCATTAAAGAAATGTACATGATTTCTCCGCTTGTTCCTATCTATGATGATACAAGAGAGTATGGCTTCGGCTTAAGTGACTTTGACGATCTGCCCAGTAACCGTAATGTTATGGCTGACCAGCATTATGAAAAATCTACCGACAAAAAATATCATACCACAGCCAATGTTGCCTTGACCATGAACTTCACCCCATGGCTGAATTTCAAGACAAGCTATGCATACAGAGGTGAGCACCAACGTCAGACTTATCATACTCCGGCCTATGTTGCCGACCCAAAAGCCAAACGTGACTATCCTTATCATAGCGAAACCACAGGATACTGGGAGGAACATGTATGGGAAAATGTATTAAGTTTTAATAAGACATTTGGAAAACACAACGTCAATGCAATGGCAGGTACTTCCATGACTGCCCGCAAATATACATGGAATTCTGTTGGGGTAGAAGGTAAAACCACTGTTTATAAAGTAGAAGACGGAAAATTGGTAACCAGTGAAATTCCGGGCGGATTTCTTGATCCATCTTTCTCAACTGTAGGTGCAGGAGCAGGTGGCACATTTGATGGTAGCGGAACAAAATGGAAATATAACCGCGCCTCTTTCTTCGGCCGACTGAACTATAATTATAATGACCGCTACCTGGTACAGGCAACTGTACGTTATGACGGTTCATCCAAGTTTGGTAAAGACAACCGTTGGGGTTGCTTCCCATCAGTGGCATTAGGCTGGAGAATCAGTCAGGAAGAATTCTTCCCGAAAGACATTGCATTGAATAATTTGAAGTTCCGTGTCAGTTGGGGACGTTTGGGTAATGAAAATGCTTTGGGATATTATGACTTCCTTGCGCTGATTAGTACATACAATGAAATGTATCAAGGATACGTGAAAGGCAACGGTGACAACGCATGGGCAGGAAGCATCGCTCGCGGATTGGAAAACCGTTCTTTGAAATGGGAAACAACGGATACCAAAAATATTGGTTTCGATTTCGGCTTCTTTAACAGCAAATTAACCGGTACATTAAACTACTACTATAACCAAACAGAAGATCTGTTGATAACAAAAGTTCTACCTCCTTCAGCAGGTATGACTAACCCCACCCTGAATGTCGGAAAGATACGCAATACCGGTTTCGAACTTGAATTAAACTGGGGAGATGCTATAAAAGACTTTGATTACAATATCGGTTTCAATATGAGCACCACCAAAAATAAAGTGGTTGAATTGTCAGATGCAGACCAAGTTCTTCAGGGTGAAGGATTGAAATATGGAACGGAGCATTTCCCGACAGAAACCAGAGTGGGCAAACCTATCGGTGCATTCTATCTTTATAGAACAGACGGTATCTTCCAAAGTATGGATGAAGTAAATGCCCATGTAAACAAGGATGGACAATTATTACAGCCTAATGCCCAACCGGGTGATATCCGTTTTAAAGATTTAGATGGTAATGGAAGCATAGACGCCGGTGACAAAGAATACTGTGGCTCAGGTATCCCGACATTGGAAGCGAACTTAAATCTGTCATTCGGCTATAAAGGATTTGACCTTTCAATCGTACTTGGCAGCGCATGGAACTTCAAATTGTATAACGGAAACAAATATTTCTATGAAGGTATGAACTCTAAATCAAATATGCTGAAGTCTACATTGAATGCATGGACTCCTGACAATAGAAATACGGATGTTCCCCGCGCAGTATATCAAGATCCGAACGGCAACATGAAAGAATCAGACAGATTCCTTGAAAACGGTGATTTTGTCCGTCTGCGTCAGGCACAGTTAGGTTATACTTTACCCAAATCACTCATGCAGAAATTCTATATTGAGAAACTGCGTTTCTATGTAAGTGGTGAAAACTTGTTCACTATCACAGGCTATGATGGTATAGATCCTGAATTCTCTCGTGCCAGTGTGTTGAATACCGGTGTTGATAAATTGATTTATCCGTTTACCCGTTCATTCACCGTTGGAGCTCAACTTACATTCTAATCCTTTAAAGTAATAAGAAAATGAAGAAACTATTATACATAGCAAGTATCTGCATTGCAAGTTTATTTAGCGCTTGTGACGATTATCTCACGGTAGAATCTCCTGACCAGTTGACATCAAGCAGTTTTTGGCGTAACCAGTCTGATGCTGAAGCCGGACTTGCCGCCGCATACTCCCAACTTTACCTGATGACTTATTCGGGTGACATGTGGTCTTTCCCGGAAATCAAATGGCCGGTGGAAGCCTATCGTGAAGATATTATCCAATTAGGAAGCGATGCTCTGAATTACCCGAACTGGGTGGAATTAGGCAACTATACCTACACCAATGGTAACTCTCAGTTCAGTTATTACTGGCAATGCTACTATAAAGGCATCAGTTTTGCTAATCAGGTAATTGAAAAAACCGCAGAAATACCCGATGAGAATATAGATGCAGCAACACGCGAACAATTGGTCAATGAAGGCTACTTTATCCGCGCTTATTACCACATGCAACTTTTATTGAACTGGAAAGAAATCATAGTTCGTGATAAATATATCACTGACCCGGCTGAATTAAGCAAGCCCCTTTCTTCCCGTGAGGATGCATGGAATTTCATCATTGAAGACTTGAAACGTGCAACCAGTCTGCCTGCAACACGTGACGCTGATAATGTAGGCCGTGCCACAAGCGGTTCTGCTTATGCATATCTTGGTTTCGCCTATCTGACACGCGCCTATGAAGAGGCAACCAACAAAGACTCTTATCTGGCCAGTGCTATAGAAGCATTCAACCAAGTAAAAGGATATGAACTGGTTAATAATTTCAGCACTATGTTCAGCGGGGATAATAAGAACAGTAAAGAATCGATTTTTGAAATTCAATTCTCTATGAGTTCTGCAAACGGAGCTACTTATCGTACTCAGTTCCATCGATGGATCGGTGTTTCCGAACTTGGGGGATGGGATGAGATTCTTCCCAGTCAAACATTGATTAGTGAATTCAAAAAAGAAGGGGAAACGGCTACTACAGGACGTTATGACTCGCGTATGTATGCAACATTATTTTTTAATTGTGACTATTATAACGATGGTAACGGACGTGTCTATGGCTACGACTATAATGACTGGTTCGACAACAAAGAACGCGTAGCCTTCCGTAAATTCATGCCCTCGACCTATGAAGGTTTAAACCAAAACTATTCTGCAATCAATGTTCCTTTGATGCGTTATGCCAACGTACTGTTAATGAAAGCCGAAGCATTGAATGAACAGGGACATCCCGAACAAGCTATTCCTTTAATCAATGAAGTAAGAAGCGTTCACGGGGATATGCCACCCATGACAGGTACTTCTCAAGAAGCAGTCCGCGCGCAAATTGAACACGAGCGCATGATTGAATTCCCTCTTGAGAACTATCGTTGGTATGATCTCCGCCGTTGGGGCAAACTGTCCTCAGCCCTGCAAGCTGCCGGAAGAACAGGCTTCAATGAAGACAAAAATTCATTCTACCCCACTCCTCTTACAGAGCTGAATGCTAATGATGCCTTAAAATAAGTATTTTCTTTTTTGGTTAGATATAATTAGGCAACAAGGCGGTTTTCGCTACAGTGATACCGCCTTGTAATCTAAAAATGAAGTATCTTTGCCTATAAATAAAACGACATAGATATGTTTACAATTATTGGATTAATGCTCACGGGGATGCTCCTCGGCTTCCTGCTTCGCAAGCAGAAGCTTTCAGGAATACACAAAGTCATCACCGTTCTTATTTGGTTGCTACTCTTTTTATTGGGTATAGATGTAGGCGGCAATCAGAAAATTATCAATGGTCTGCACACTATAGGGTTGGAAGCCATTGTCATCACCTTGGCAGCAGTGCTGGGCAGTGTTACAGCAGCATGGGCTTTATGGTATGTACTTTACAAAAGAAATAAGGAGGGACAAGTATGAAAGGAAGTTTGATTATCGTCGGATTCTTTGTACTGGGAGCTCTTTGTGGGGTATATCACCTTATTCCATACGACTTTACACAAAGTAAGCTAAGTTTCTACGCCTTGTGTGCGTTAATGTTCAGTGTAGGAGTCAGTGTAGGTAATGATCCGCAGACTTTACGTAATTTCCGTTCATTAAATCCCCGCCTGATCTTTCTACCGGTCATGACCATATTGGGAACACTGGCAGGATGCGCAGTGGTCAGTCTGTTTCTCTCGCACCGCTCAGTAACAGACTGTATGGCAGTAGGTGCCGGTTTCGGCTATTACTCTCTATCCAGTATCTTTATTACAGAATATAAAGGTCCGGAGTTGGGAACCATTGCATTATTATCCAATATCACACGTGAGATTATCACTTTGCTTTTTGCCCCGTTGCTAGTACGCTGGTTTGGCAATCTAGCCCCTATTTCTGCCGGAGGAGCCACTACGATGGATACAACATTACCCATCATCACCCGCTATTCCGGTCAAAGTTTCGTAGTAGTTTCTATATTTCACGGCTTTGTAGTAGACTTCAGCGTACCTTTTCTTGTGACTCTTTTCTGTTCTATTTAAAATAACAATAACCATGAAACACTCTCTTCATACTGTTCTTACACTGTTGTTTGTTTGTGCTTCCGCCTGGGGTGAAAATGTGCCCTGGCAGAATCCACAAATAAATGAAATAAACCGTGAACCTGCCCATGCCCATTTCATTCCTTATACGAATGAGGCCAATGCACTGAAACAACAGGCTTTACCTGCCGCCCAGCGTTTTGCAGTAAACCCTGCTACAGAACGCCGCATTTCACTAGACGGAACCTGGAAGTTCTTATTCTCTAAAAACAATGAGGAATGCCCGACAGATTTTTATAAAATGGGGTATAACACCAAACGCTGGAAAGACATACAGGTTCCGGGAAGCTGGGAACTGCAAGGATTTGACTCCCCCATCTATACTGACGTAGCTTACCCCTTCCCTGCCAATCCGCCTCATGTTCCAACCGATTACAATCCGGTAGGAGCATACGTACGTGAATTTACCGTACCGGCCCATTGGAAAGGAATGGATATCTTCCTTGATTTTGAAGGAGTTGAGTCCGCTTTTTATTGCTGGGTAAACGGTGAATTGGCAGGATACAGTGAAGACAGCCGTCTTCCGGCTCATTTCAATATTACTCCGTTCTTAAAAGCCGGGAAGAACAAACTGGCCGTTAAAGTTTTCCGTTATAGTGACGGTTCCTACCGGAGGATCAGGATTACTGGAAATATAGCGGTATTGAACGCGATGTATATCTCTATGCCCGTCCTCAAAGCCGTGTACAAGACTTCAAACTGGTAGCCGGTCTGACAAATGGTTATAAAGACGGAGATTTTAATCTGGATATCACACTCCACAAGCCTCATCCGGGAGGAACCGTGGAAGTAAAGGTTATGGACAAAGGCAATGTAATTTACCAGCATAAAAAGGAAATAACTTCTGCTACAGATACTTTATTCGCTCAGAAACACTTGTTCCCGGCCATATTGCCTTGGAATGCCGAAACACCCAATCTTTATACATTGGTAGTCAGCACCTACGATGCTCAAGGAAAAGCCTTGGAATCATTCACACAGCCTTTCGGTTTCCGTTCTGTGGAAATGCGTAACGGCATGCAACTGATAAATGGGGTAGCCGTATTGTTTAAAGGAGTAAACCGCCATGAACACGATCCGCATCATGGTCGTACCATCACCGTAGAGAGCATGATAAAAGACATTCAGTTGATGAAACAATTCAACCTGAATGCTGTACGCACTTGCCATTACCCCAACCGCTATGAATGGTATGCATTGTGTAACGAATACGGTTTGTATCTGGTAGATGAAGCAAACATTGAAAGCCATGGTATGCAGGCGCATAAAGATGGCACACTGGCTAATAATCCCGATTGGGAAGTACCGTTTATGCAACGCATGAGCCGCATGGTGCTGAGGGACCGCAATATCACTGCCATTGTCACTTGGTCAATGGGAAATGAGTCCGGCTACGGAAAACACTTTGAAACGTTATATGACTGGACCAAGAAGTTTGACCCTACCCGCCCTGTACAATATGAAGGAGGTGGTTATGATGCCAAATCTGACATTTATTGTCCGATGTATGCACGTGTCTGGGCGCTCCGCCGCCATGTAAACCAACGCGACGCACGCCCGATGATTCTATGTGAATATGCCCACGCCATGGGTAACAGTGTAGGTAACCTGCAAGACTATTGGGATTTGATTTATAAATATGACCAGTTGCAAGGTGGTTTCATATGGGACTGGGTAGATGCTACTTTTGTATCAAAGACAAGAACGGAAACAAGATTTGGGCTTACGGAGGCGATATGGGCTTCGTGGGTGTTCCTAATGACTCCAACTTCTGTGCCAACGGATTGGTAGCTGCCGACCGTTCACTTCATCCGCACATCTGGGAAGTGAAAAAAGTATATCAATATATTCATTTTGATCCGGTTGCCTTTACCACCAAGCAAGTTAAAGTGACTAACTGGCATGATTTTATCGGTTTGGAAGATTACAAACTACACTGGACTGTAGAAACAGACGGAAAAGCTGTACAAAGCGGTGAAATGGATTTCCCGGTTATGGCCGCCCGTTCTTCTGCCTTCATCACTATCCCGATGAACTTGATTCCTAACGATGGAAAAGAATACTTCCTGAAATTGGAAGCATTTACCAAAAAGGAAGCCCCATTAGTTCCGAAGGGACATCAGGTAGCCATGGAGCAATGGCAACTGAATCCGGAAGGAGAACGGCTGCTGAATGCTACATGGACTGCCCGGGAACTAGTAGACAAAACTGTAAATACCGAACGTACTCCGGATGCCATTACTTTGACAGGAGAGAACTTCCGTATCGCATTCTCTACTGCTGATGGTGAAATGACAGAACTCTTATATAACGGGAAGAATCTGATAAAAGAAGGATTGCAACCCAATTTCTGGCGTGCATTGACCGACAATGATGTTGCCAACAACCACCGGAGCGTTGCGGCATCTGGAAATTTGCAGGCAAGAACGCCCACTTGCAAAGCATCGACCTGAAAGAAGATTCAAACAAACAACTGGCAACCGTTACTGTAAATTATAAGCTGGAAGCACAAGAATCAACTTTGCAGACCGTTTATCAAGTACGACCCAATGGAGCAATCAAAGTAAGTATGCACTTTGTACCCGGCAACAAATCCCTTCCTGAAATACCACGCCTGGGTATGCGTATGATTCTTCCGGCAGAATACGATGTGATGACCTGGCTGGGCCGCGGACCACAAGAAAACTATGCAGACCGCAAGACGGGTTATCCTATCGGGCTCTATACCGCTACAGTATGGGAACAATTCCATCCGTATGTCCGTGCCCAGGAAACCGGCAACAAAACCGATGTACGATGGGTTGCATTGCGTAATAAAGCAGGGGAAGGCCTGTTAATCACAGGTGAGGAACCGCTGAATGTCAGCGCATGGAATTTCCCGTTGGAGGATATTGACTATGTAGCATTCAATACCGAACGCCGTCATGGTGGAAGTATTATGAAGAAAGACATGATATGGTTAAACATCGACCACCGTCATATGGGGGTAGGTGGAGATAATACCTGGGAGCGCAAGTACATCCGGAATATACCATCACTCCGCACGAATGGCAATACAGCTTTACCATGCAACCTTTGAGCAATCAAGACGATGCCGCTGAAAAAGCGCATAAGAAATGGTTTTAAAATAATAACGAAATGACATGAAATATAAATTTACCAAAATCATTCTTCTCACAGCAGTAGTCGCAGGTCTCACAACGGCCTGCACACCTGCCGGTGAGAACATCCCCACAGGCAAAAGATATGAATTCAATAACATACTGGATATAACCTATACCCCCGATACACTGACACGTTGCGGGGGATGGTTTACAGACGCCGGTTCCTGGATGGGATTTACCCTTCCGCAGAAAGATCACTGGGTGAACGGTTTCTGCGGTCCGTTCAGTCTGGATATGAACCGACGCCAATGGATGGCGCAATCTGCTGTCACGGTAAGATATGCCGATCAGGCGAATGTTATATTTACTCCGGATTCCACTTGTTATTTCCCGGGAGAGTTATATCTTTCGGCAAGTTCAGAGGAAGGTAAAATCATTCAACGCTTGAATTTTTTAGATGCTTCTACCGCATTGCTCCGCATTCACTCCGATGCAGGAAAGGAACTCTCCTTAACTGCCAGCCAATGGGGAAAAGAGATACAAGTCCAAACAGACCAGAATACCGTCATCGCCCGTCATCCCTCCGGTGAGATTGTAGCATTAACTTTTACCCCGGATGTTAGCGTAAAGGGCACTGACAATAATTACCAGGCAAAAATCAATGGCAGCGAACACGACACCTACGTAGCCATTTCTTTCTATACCGGAGAAAAAGAACTTTCTGCCGGATTACAGAAAGCGCAATTGGCTCTAAGCAATCCGCAGGAAGGGCTCAAAGCCAACAAAGAACGCTGGGAAGGTTATCTCACCAAGATTCTGCGCAAAGATATGAAACCTGAGTATGACCGTATCGCCGTGAAAGCAGTTGTTACACTTATCAGCAACTGGCGTACCCACCGTGGCGGATTGCTCCACGAAGGAATTGTTCCGAGTCATGCCGCATACTACTTCGTAGGATTCTGGGCCTGGGACACCTGGCGCTTCTCTGCCGCCCTGGCAAAATTCGATCCTGAACTTGCCAAAGACAACATCCGCGCCATGTTTGACTACCAGCAACCGGACGGCATGATTATAGACTGCATCTACACCGATCCTGCCGAGAACAATGCACGCGACAGCAAACCTCCTCTCGTATCCTGGGCTGTAGACGAAATATTCACCCATACCAATGATACGGCATTCATCAGCGAAATGTATCCGCAATTGATGGCCTATTACAAATGGTGGTACAACAAGCGTGACCATAACCGCAACGGTATGTGTGAATACGGTTCCACCGATGGTACACTGGAAGCGGCAGCATGGGAAAGCGGCATGGATAACGCCATCCGTTTCGATGATGCCAAGATGCTGAAAAATGACGGTGCGGAGGATGCATGGAGCATGGATCAGGAAAGTGTTGACCTGAATGCCTATCTGGCTTTGGAATGCAAGTTATTGAAAAAGTTCGCCGGCATTTTGGGAGTAACTTTCGATGGTCCGGATTACAGCAGCCAGGTAGCCGATTATTTCTTCGACAAAGAAAAAGGTTTCTTCTTCGATCGCCGCTTAAAAGACGGAAGCTTCATACAGGAACCGGGATGCGAAGCATACACCCCCTTATGGACAAAAGTTGCCACGGCCGATCAGGTAAAAGCCATGCTGCCCCTGCTGACCGATACAGCCAAGTTTTCTACATACATTCCCTTCCCCACAGTGGCAGCAGACCATCCGAAGTACAATCCGCGCGGCTACTGGCGTGGTCCTATCTGGTTGGACCAGACTTACTTCGCTATCCGCGGCCTGCGCAATTATGGATATAACAAGATGGCGGATGAATACACCCTCCAGGTATTCGACCGTCTGCAAGGCTTGAAAGAAGGCGCACCGATACATGAAAACTATGGCACACACACCGGTGAATTGTTAAAAGCTCCCCATTTCAGTTGGAGTTCATCACATTTGCTGATGTTATACGATGATTACGGCAAATAAACTCTCTCTTTTTACCTTAATATAAATAATACAATACCAAGGAGGGCTGCACTCGTGATGAATGCGGCCCCCTACTTTTATATCGTATTACCTGTTACCCCCAATACACTCTTTTCAGAAGTGATAAAAATTCTCCAATGAATGAGTAGAATGTTACAGGTGTAAGATTATATATCTTCCGGCTGCAACATGATATATCCTTCAGCCTATACATCCGTATGTGTTCACACTTCACAACAGGAAACTTCAAAACATCTGCCCCTTTTTTAAAAACAACAGGACATATTAAAAAAACATCAAGAGCTTTTATTAATACGTCCTGTTGTTTCTCCTGTTTCTTTATATACACATAGCAAAACACTTATTTTTCCTTCAGAAGTTTCAGCCTCTCCGCAAACGCTTTGTTCATCGGCATTCCGGCTGAAGAATTGATACCTCGAAATCTTTCAGACTGAAAAAAAATTCTTCAGCGTACCCAATGGCCGAAAGGTGAAAAGCACGCAGGTACATGGGGAAAACTCCGAAGATGCCGGAAAGTACACAGCCATAGCTGAAAAAACGTATATGCCGGCTGAAAGAATAAATACCCGGCTGAAGAATTTTAAGAGCCAATCCTTCAGCCGGAAAGCCCATGAACAGGCAGTTTGCGGAGAGGCTGAAACTTCTGAAGGATTTTTGGGGCAATTCTTCGGGAGGGGCATATTTCCCACCGGAAGAGGAATATGCCCACAGAAAAGAACATAAAAAGACGCAAGAAACCGGGATGCCTGATATCTTGTTACAAGATGCGGCAAATCTTGTGAGAAGTTTCTCCCAATCTTGTGGGAAGTTCCGCTGATTCTTGTTATACAAAAAAAGCCTGCCATTAATATAATGTTTATCAATGGCAGGCGACTTATTTCGTTTGGAGAAATCAAAACATCCTGCTGACGCGCTCAATGCCGGCAGCCAGCATATCTATCTCCTCCTTGGTATTATACAAACCGAAAGAAGCACGTACAGTTCCCTCAATCCCCATACGAATCATCAAAGGCTGAGCACAATGATGCCCGGTACGTACGGCAATGCCCAGACGGTCAAGCAACGTACCCATATCCAAATGATGAATATTTCCTACCAAGAAAGAAATGACACTGCTCTTATGCTCAGCCTCTCCGAAGATACGCATCCCGTTTATTTCTTTCAGACGCTGCATGGCATATAGGGTCAGTTCATGCTCATGGGCGGCAATGTTCTCCATACCAATGGCAGATACATAATCCAACGCTTTTGCCAAGGCGGTAGTGCCGATATAATCGGGAGTTCCCGCTTCAAACTTAAACGGCAATTCATTAAAAGTCGTTTTCTCGAAGCTGACACTTTGTATCATCTCGCCTCCCCCCGGTAAGGTGGAAGCTTATCCAGCCACTCTTCCTTTCCATAAAGCACCCCCACACCGGTAGGACCATATATCTTATGTCCGCTGAAAGCAAAAAAGTCGGCATCCAAATCCTGAACATCCACTTTCATGTGAGGAACACTCTGCGCCCCGTCAATCAAAACGGGAACACCGTGTGCATGGGCAGTCGCAATCATCTCTTTCGCCGGATTGACAGTGCCCAACACATTACTTACATGAGCGAAACTCACCAGCTTGGTCCGTTCCGAAAAAGAGTTTCTCATATTCATCCAACAACAGTTCTCCCCTGTCATTCATGGGAATCACTTTCAGCACGATTCCTTTACGCGCAGCCTGTAACTGCCAAGGTACAATATTGCTGTGATGCTCCATGACAGAAACAATCACTTCATCGCCTTCCTTCATCTGACTGTCGGCAAAAGAAGAAGCCAACAGGTTGATACTCTCCGTCGTGCCCCGTGTAAACACGATTTCATTGCTACTGCGTGCATTGATAAAACGACGTACAGTCTCACGAGAAGCTTCATGCAACTCGGTAGCCTGCTGAGACAGGAAATGCACACCACGATGCACATTGGCATTGACCGAATAATATTCATCGGTTATGGCTTCAACCACTTGGCGCGGTTTCTGAGTGGTAGCCCCATTATCCAGATAAATAAGCGGCTTTCCATACACCTCCCGATCTAATATCGGAAAATCTTCTCTTATTTTTTGTATATCGTACATGGCGTCTTATTTACATATCGCACATCCCTGACATTTATTCAACTCACCACGGAAACGTTTTTCCACCAACAGATGCAAACGGTCTTTCAATGCATCCAGGCGGATCGTATCTATTACTTCATTGACAAAAGCAAACATAAGCAATAAACGTGCTTCCTTCAGACTGATACCACGCTGTTGCATATAGAACAACGCATTTTCATCCAGCTGACCGACAGTAGCTCCGTGAGAGCATTTTACGTCATCCGCATAAATTTCCAGTTGCGGCTGAGTGTACATATGGGCATCACGAGTAGCACAGAGGTTGCGGTTGGTTTGTTGGGAATTAGTATGTTGTGCTCCTTCACGTACCAATACTTTTCCGGCAAACGCACCTGTCGCCTGATCATCCAATACATATTTAAACAGCTCATTACTAGTGCAATCAGCAACCTTGTGGTCAATGAAAGTACGATTGTCCACCTGTTCATTCTTATCGGCAATGACCATACCACACAAATTGATCTCAGCTCCACGTCCGGCCAAAGTTACTTCAGTTGTATTACGCGTAGTACCGTTATGCAAAGTCATACCATTCAAAAGCACATTATTGTCTGCCTCCTGGTTTCACATAGAGGTTACTGAAACGCACTGTGCTGGTATGGGTTTCTTCCAGTTCATAAAGATCGAAAGTAGCATTTTCTTTTTGCAAAGACCTCAATAACCTGAGTAGAAAGGAAATTTACATTATCCATGGCATGATCACAAATCAACAGACGAGCCTGCGCACCTTCTTCCAGCACAACCAGCACACGGCGGTTCACCATAAAATTAACATCAGCACGCAATATGTTCACCAGTTGAATGGGTTTGTCCACCACCACGCCTTTCGGCACATACAGCATAAAGCCATCCTGGGCAAAAGTAGTATTGAAGGCGGTCACACCATCCTTGGAAGTATCTGCCAACTTGCCATAATACTGCTTGACCAAAGCCGGATATTGTTCAGACAGCTCTTTCAAGCTGCCAAGCAACACTCCTTCCGGCAATTGTGCCTTCGGCAAAGCCTTACGATAAAAAGCATCGTTTACTACAAAATAAAGAGCGGTACTCATATTAGGTACATCGCACTTGAACACTTCATACGGATTCACCGGAATGTCGAGTCTGTTCAAATTCAAACCATAATCCGGCTCGAACAACTTGCTCACATCCGTATATTTATACTTCTCCTGTTTGCGGGTAGGGAAACCTAATTTTTCGAAATCTGCGAAAGCTTGCGCACGGGGAGCGTTCAGCACCTCGGCACTATGCCGGCAAATCATCGCCTCACATTGAGAAAAGAGATCAATATATTGTTGTTCTGCTCTCATAATCACTTTCTTCTTTAGGCATCAAATTATTATTCTCCCAACTCGGCTTTTATCCAGTCGTAACCACGCTCTTCCAGTTCCAAAGCCAATTCGGGACCCGCAGTCTTCACAATACGTCCTTTATACAATACAGTACAATATCGGGTTTGATATAATCCAGCAACCGTTGATAGTGCGTAATGACGATACAACTTGTTTCGGGAGTTTTCAGTTTGTTCACACCCTCGGCTACAATACGCAACGCATCAATATCAAGACCGGAATCCGTTTCATCCAAAATGCTCAACTTAGGTTCCAGCATAGCCATCTGGAAGATCTCATTGCGCTTCTTCTCACCACCGCTGAATCCCTCGTTTACCGAACGGTTTGCCAATTTATTATCCAATTCCACCACAGCCCGCTTCTCGCGCATCAGCTTCAAGAACTCACTGGCTGTCAATGCAGGGAGGCCTTTATATTTACGCTGCTCGTTTACCGCCGCACGCATAAAGTTCACCATACTGACTCCGGGAATCTCCACCGGATATTGGAAAGACAAAAACAGACCTTCATGACTGCGATCCTCAGGACTCAAAGCCAACAAATCTTTTCCTTCAAAAGTCACCGAACCTTTCGTTACCTCAAGAGCCGGATTGCCTACCAACACAGACGAAAGGGTACTCTTTCCGGAACCGTTGGGTCCCATAATAGCATGAACTTCACCTTTCTTTATGCTTAGATTAATACCTTTCAATATTTCTTTGCCATTGACACTGGCATGTAAGTCTTTTATCTCTAACATAATTCTATTAAATTCTTAGTTCTTCATTTATCCTACACTTCCCTCTAGAGAAATAGCCAGCAGTTTCTGTGCCTCCACCGCAAACTCCATTGGAAGTTTATTCAGTACTTCTTTTGCATATCCATTGACAATCAACCCAATAGCATCTTCTGTAGGAATACCGCGCTGATTGCAATAAAACAACTGGTCTTCGCTGATCTTGCTGGTTGTCGCCTCATGTTCCACCACAGCTGTCTCGTTATGAATATCCATATATGGGAATGTATGAGCACCACACTGGCTCCCCAGCAACAAAGAGTCACACTGACTGTAATTACGGGCATTGTCTGCTTTCTGAGCCACACGTACCAGACCACGATAAGAGTTCTGGCTCTTTCCGGCACTGATTCCTTTACTAACAATGGTACTACGGGTATTTCTGCCTAAATGAATCATTTTAGTCCCCGTATCAGCCTGCTGATAGTTATTCGTTACTGCCACCGAATAGAATTCAGCAGTAGAATTATCTCCACTCAGGATACAACTGGGATATTTCCAAGTAATGGCCGATCCGGTTTCCACCTGTGTCCAACTCAATTTGCTATCCACTCCTTTGCAATGACCGCGTTTTGTCACAAAGTTATATACTCCTCCTTTGCCTTCGGCATCTCCCGGATACCAGTTCTGTACGGTAGAATATTTCACTTCCGCACGGTCGTGCACCACAATCTCCACTATGGCCGCATGTAATTGGTTCTCATCCCGCATAGGGGCCGTACATCCTTCCAGATAAGAAACATAACTATCATCATCCGCAACAATCAGTGTACGCTCAAACTGACCGGTATTGGCTGCATTGATACGGAAATAAGTGGAGAGTTCCATAGGACAACGCACTCCTTTCGGAATATATACAAACGATCCGTCACTGAATACTGCCGAGTTCAAGGCTGCAAAGAAATTATCCCGCGGCCCGACCACCGAACCCAGATATTTCTTCACCAAATCGGGATGCTCACGCACCGCTTCACTGAACGAACAAAAAATAATCCCTTTTTCCAACAAGGTTTCTTTAAATGTAGTCTTGACGGATACAGAGTCCATGACAGCATCTACTGCCATACCGCTCAACGCCATTTGCTCCTCCAAAGGAATACCTAATTTATTGAAAGTTTTAATCAACTCAGGATCTACCTCATCCATACTTTTCGGTCCTTCTTTTTTCTTTGTAGGGTCCGCATAATAGGATATAGCCTGATAATCTATTTCAGGGATAGTGAGGTGTGCCCATGCAGGCATCTCCATGGTCAACCAGTAGCGGTATGCTTTCAGGCGAAACTCCAGCAACCACTCCGGCTCGTTCTTCTTTGCAGAAATCAAGCGGATAACATCCTCATTCAATCCCCTTTCTATAATATCTGTGTGAACTTCTGTGGTGAAGCCATATTTGTACTTCTCCTGCGTGAGTTCTTTCACATATTTATTGGGTTCTTCTTGCATATCTATCTTATATTTCTATTAATTGTTCTGTTACATTCTTAAATACCGGAAAAAAGATACCGGACAAGTCCCTCATAGAATAATATAACACTGATTCCTTCTTTTTTTGTTGCACTGATCATCTCATTGTTCGGATCTATATATTCTATCACATGAATAGCTAACCCTATCAGTATCATATACTTCAATGCTCCCAATCCGCTGCCTAACCAACGGTTCAGCCATCCCAGGTGCACAGCATCCAATGCTTTTGTCAACAAAGAGGCGACGAACGCAAAACCTAAAGGTACAGCTATCCAGATCAATATAAAAGCCAAGACCTGTGCTACAGTCGTCGAAGTACCTAGAACCGGCGCCAACCTTTCGGCAACAATGCCAAACAAGGCACGAGCCATCAGCAATCCGGCTATCAACCCTACAATAGACGCCATCTGCTTCACAAATCCTTTTATTAATCCCATAATGACACCCACACCAATCATAGCCAATATAATAATATCTATTGTCGCCATCTTTATCGTTATTACAAAAAGCAGTAATGCCATTCTGAACAAAGCGAAGAATCTGCCAGCCCACGCGCTGGGCGAGGTGCCAGATCCTTCGCTATGCTCAGGATGACATTACCATCTATATTCTCAGACTTCAGTGTATTACAAAGTCTGTTTAACCTCTACTTCTTCGTAAGCTTCAATAATATCACCGACCTTGATATCGTTACAGTTTGTCAGACTGATACCACATTCAAAGTTAGTACCTACTTCTTTCACATCATCCTTGAAACGCTTCAAAGCATTGATAGCACCGGTAAAGACTACAATACCATCACGAATCAAGCGTGCCTTATCAGAACGTTTCACCTTACCTGTCTTCACCATAGCACCGGCAACCAAACCGACCTTGGTAATATTGAAGACTTCACGCACTTCGATGGTTGCAGTAATCTGTTCCTTCAAAGTAGGTGCCAGCATACCTTCCATAGCAGCCTTCACTTCTTCAATCGCATCATAGATAACAGAATATTTGCGGATATCCACCCCCTCCTGCTCAGCCAGTTTGCCGGCAGAACTTGAAGGACGAACCTGGAAACCTACAATAATCGCATCTGATGCAGCAGCCAAAGTCACATCCGACTCGGAAATCTGACCGACAGCCTTATGGATCACATTTACCTGGATCTGTTCGGTAGACAGTTTTATCAATGAGTCGCTCAACGCTTCGACAGAACCGTCCACGTCACCTTTAACAATCACATTCAGCTCATGGAAATCACCCAAAGCCAAACGACGGCCCACTTCATCCAATGTCAGCAGTTTCTGAGTACGCAAGCCCTGCTCACGCTGCAACTGTTCACGCTTGTTGGCAATGTCACGAGCCTCTTGTTCCGTATCAATCACATGGAAAGTATCACCTGCCGCAGGAGCACCGTTCAGTCCCAGAATCAATACCGGTTCGGAAGGACCGGCCTCCTTGATGCGCTGGTTACGTTCATTAAACATGGCTTTCACCTTACCATAACTAGTACCAGCCAAGACTATATCGCCCATTTTCAGCGTACCGTTTGCCACCAACATAGTAGCCACATAACCGCGTCCCTTGTCCAAGGACGATTCAATGATAGAACCGGTTGCCTTGCGGTCGGGATTAGCCTTCAAATCCAACATTTCAGCTTCCAGCAATACTTTTTCCAACAAATCGTGTACACCTGTACCTTTCTTTGCCGAAATATCTTGCGACTGATACTTACCACCCCACTCTTCCACCAGGAAGTTCATGGCAGCCAGTTCTTCCTTAATCTTATCCGGATTGGCGTGCGGCTTATCCACCTTATTAATAGCAAATACGATAGGCACACCGGCAGCCATAGCATGATTAATCGCCTCTTTGGTCTGCGGCATCACATTATCATCGGCAGCTACAATAATAATAGCAATATCCGTCACTTTCGCACCACGGGCACGCATGGCGGTAAATGCCTCGTGACCCGGAGTATCCAAGAATGTAATATGACGTCCGTCTTCCAATTTCACATTGTAAGCACCGATATGCTGGGTGATACCACCTGCCTCACCGGCAATTACATTTGCTTTACGAATATAGTCCAGTAATGAAGTCTTACCATGATCAACATGTCCCATTACTGTCACAATCGGAGCACGCGGCTGCAAATCTTCTTCGTTATCTTCCTCTTCTGTAATAGCCTGTGCTACCTCAGCACTTACATATTCTGTCTTGTATCCGAATTCTTCCGCTACCAGGGTTGATTGTCTCGGCATCCAGACGCTGATTGATAGAGACCATGATACCGATACTCATACAAGTAGCGATAACCTGAGTAACAGGAATATCCATCATACTTGCCAATTCGTTCGCAGTAACGAACTCGGTCAGTTTCAATATTTTGCTATCTTCCTGTTCCATCTCCTCCTGTTCCATCAGGCGGTTCTGAACATTTTCACGTTTCTCCTTACGATACTTGGCAGCCTTGTTCTTAGTCTTGTTAGTCAGACGTGCCAATGTTTCCTTAACCTGCTTTGCCACATCTTCATCACTAACTTCCGCTTTTACAACAGGTTTCTTGAAACGGTCTTTATTAAATTTGCCTCCACCCTGATTGTTATTACTATTAGGTTTGGAGTTATTGTTCCTATTCGGTCTGTTAGCGTTATCGTTACGTTGGTTATTATTAGATGCTCCTCCAGCATTTGTTGTACCGGCAGCATTTATATCCACACGTTCCTTATTTATTCTATTGCGTTTTTTCTTCTTTGCAGCATCATCGTTAACCGAGTTTTTAGAAATCTTATCGTCTCCCTTACGGATTTCTTTGATAATAGCATCCTTCATCAGTTTACGCTGTTCCTGACGCTGCTTATCTTTCTCTTCTCTCTCTTTCCGTTTTTCTTCCTTCGATTTCTTTTTCGGACGGGTAGACTGATTCAATGCAGCCAGATCAATCTGACCTACTACATTAATTTTCGATTTAAATTCAGTAGGACGAATTTTAAATACATCGTCTTCTTCTTTTTCCTGAACGGGTGCTGCTTCGGGTGTTTCTTTTTCCATCTCTTTCACCTGGGGTGTCTTTTCTTCCGTCTTTTCAATTTTAGGCTCTTTCTTCTCTTCCAGAACTGGAGCAGGAGCAGGTTGAGGAGCAGGTTCCGGTTTCTTTTCCTCTACCACCACAGGCTTCGGCGTTTCCTTCTCGGGTTGGGGAGTTTCCTTCCTCTCAACCACCTTTTCCACCACGGGTTCTGCTTTCGGAGTTTGTTCAATAACTTTCGCAACTGGTTCTACAACCTTTGGCGCAGTTTTCTTGTTCAAATTGTCCAGATCTATTTTACCCACTTGCTTCAGTTTGGGGCGTGCCTCTTCAGGAATAACAGTTTTCACCACCTCTTCTTTCTCTTTCTTAGATTCAAAACCTTCGATAGAGATAGAAGCTTTGTTGCGGTCCTTGTTCTGTCTTTCCTGACTAAATTTTTCAGACTCTATTTTTAAATTTTTATCTGTGCTGAACTCTTTCACAAGTACAGCATATTGTTCTTCGGTAATTTTCGCATTAGGACTAGCCTCAATGGTATAGCCCTTCTTCTGCAAGAATTCAACTACCGTCGTTATTCCTACATTTAAATCTCTTGTTACTTTGTTCAGTCTAATCGTCATACTCGTTTTTTAATTATTAACTACGAGCCGGGACTGAAGAGTTACTCTTCAAATTCAGCTCTTAAAACTCTCAACACGTCATCAACCGTGTTTTCTTCTAGGTCCGCTTTTTCTATCAACATCTCGCGCGGAGCATTCAATACAGCCTTGGCTGTATCCAATCAATATTCTTGATGGCTGTGATAACCCACTCATCAATTTCATCCTTGAATTCATCAAGGTAGATATCCTCATCCATCGCGCTCTCATCCAATTCGCGGTACACATCAATCGTATATTCGGTAAGCATACTGGCGAGTTTGATATTCATTCCCCCCTTACCGATTGCCAAAGACACTTCTTCCGGTTTCAGATATACTTCTGCTTTTTTCTCCTCTTCGTGCAACACAATAGAAGAAATCTTAGCCGGACTCAACGCACGCTGAATGAACAACTGAATGTTAGAAGTATAGTTGATCACGTCGATATTTTCATTACGCAACTCGCGCACAATACCGTGGATACGTGATCCTTTTACACCTACGCAGGCACCTACCGGGTCTATACGGTCGTCATACGACTCAACTGCTATCTTAGCACGTTCTCCGGGAATGCGCGCAATCTTCTTGATAGTGATCAACCCGTCATTGATTTCGGGTACTTCCATTTCAAACAGGCGTTGCAAGAACACAGGTGAAGTACGGCTCAGAATAATCTTCGGATTATTATTTTTATTATCTACACGGGCCACTACGGCACGGGCAGTTTCGCCTTTACGGTAGAAATCACTCGGAATCTGTTCAGTCTTGGGCAAAAGCAGTTCGTTGCCTTCATCATCCAGCAACAACATTTCTTTCTTCCATATCTGATAGACTTCCGCACTGATTACAGTACCCACCCTATCAATATATTTATTATACAAGCTATCTTTCTCCAGTTCTAAAATCTTCGATGCCAGTGTCTGACGCAAGTTCAGAATGGCACGGCGGCCAAACTTGGCAAAGATTACTTCATCGGTCACTTCCTCACCCACCTCATAAGACGCATCAATTTTCTGTGCCTCGGTCAATGAGATCTGCATATTGGGATTCGTCAAATCCTCATCTGCTACAACTTCACGGTTACGCCATATTTCAAAATCTCCCTTGTCAGGGTTCACAATAACGTCGTAATTTTCATCAGTGCCAAACATTTTCGCGATCACACTACGGAAAGACTCTTCGAGTACACTCACCATAGTTGTTCTATCAATATTCTTTAATTCCTTAAATTCCGAAAATGTATCAATCAAGCTGATTGTTTCTTCTTTTTTGGCCATAATTATTTAAAACTAATTAAGTATTTAGTGTATTTTATCTCATCATATGCAAAAGTAATATTCTCCTCTACCAGTTTGGGGCGTTTGGCTCCTTCCGGTTTCACTTTCTTTTCAATGGTTACGGTAAAGTTCTCTTCATTTGCATCCTTCAATACACCTTCCAGCTTCTTTCCCTCTTTAGTCAGGATTTCCACCTCCTTACCAATGTGTATCAAGTACTGTTGCAATACCTTGAAAGGTTGTCCTATACCGGCCGAACCCACTTCCAGTTCATAATCCTCTTCTTCACGGTCCAGTTTAGACTCAATATAGCGGCTAAGTTCTACACAATCGTCAATCCATACTCCCTCGGCATGGTCAATTTCTACCACAATTTTGTCATCCGGGCTCACCGTGACATCTACCAAAAAGTAATCTTTACCTTCCAGCCACTCGTCAACAATCCGGGTTACTACATTTTTATCTATCATTTATTCACTATTAAGAACAAAAAAAGGGCTTAATCAAGCCCCACCATTCATCCGTTTCGGTGCAAAGATACAAATTATCTACCAGTGCTACAAAATATTCTATTAAAAAATTGTAGTTTTGCAGAAACTTATAACACTATGGATAAAAACAGTTTAAATACGAACAAGCAGTTCATGATAGGTAACGGTATGCTGGCTTTTGGAGTCTTTGCCGTTATTATCATTTTTTTGTATATGTCCTTCCGTTTCCAACGCAAGGCTGACAAAGTACAGACTTATGAAGGAGTCTACAACATAGAACTGACTAACAGTTTTGCCGGAGACAGTATAGCGGTATATCTAAATGACAGTCTGCTACTGGACCAAACCATGCCCGACGCCAACCTGAAAGTGGAGATAAAACGCTTTGCCGAAGATAATGTACTGATGGTCGTAGATAACAAAACAGACAAGACCACACCTTTCAACCTGAATCCGGAAGGTAGCCGGGTAGAGGTTAAAAAGAGTGGAGATGTAATTTATATCTTGGAAAGAGAAGCCGATTCCCTTTTGGAATAAAGGGAAACAGCGACAAAGCCGATCAATACGATAAAGACACCCACCAAAGCCGGATACCGATAACCCAATCCGGCATCTATGGGTAGCCCACCGGCATAAGCACCAATGGCATTGCCCAAATTAAAAGCGACTTGCACACAGGCCGCTCCCATCATTTCTCCTCCGCGTGAATTCCGGAGTAACAATAATTGTTGTGGAGCCGAAACAGCAAATAATCCTGCCGTACATATACACATCAATATTACTGCCAACCAAGAAACAGAAGCCGCAAAGAAAATGGCAAGCAAACCGGAAGCCATAATAACCTGTGTATATTTTACCACACGGGCAGCCCCATACTGATCAGAAAACTTTCCACCCATCAAGTTTCCTACAGTCATGCTAAGACCTGCCAACACCATAATAAAAGTCATGCTGTTTTCACTGAAACCTGCCACGTGCGTCATCAAAGGAGTAACATAACTATACCAACAAAAGATGCCTCCGTTTCCGAACATGGTCGTAAATATCAACAACCATGGAGCCAGATTCTTCAAAAAACGGAACTGTCCTTTCAAACCTGTATCTGGCAAAGCAGGCAGTGAAGGAACCCATTTCCAAATATAGAACAAAGTAATCAGTCCCCATACTCCATTAAAGAGAAAAGGAATACGCCAAGACATTATATTACTCATGAACGTACCCAAAGGTACACCAAAAAGATTGGCAATCGTCATACCCGACACCATCAATGCCACTGCCTGCGAACTTTTTCCTTTATCAGCCACTCTTTCCGCCACAATGGAACCAACCCCAAAGAAGGCGCCATGAGGCAATCCGGAAATAAAACGCATCATCAACATCATCCAATAATTCACTGAAGCGGCAGCACACAAATTACCACAAATATAAATAACCATCAAACCTAACAGAATATGTTTCAGCGGACGGGTACGAGCCACCAAAACCATCCCCGGTGCTCCTACGCACACACCTAGTGCATAAGCCGAAATAAAATGTCCTGCTTGCGGAATACTTATATGCAAGTCCTTCGCTACATCGGGCAAAATGCCCATCATTACAAACTCGGCAATGCCCAATCCCAATGTGCCGAACGCCAAAGCCGTCAAACTCTTCTTCATACCTGAATAAAAACAATCCATTAATTAAAAACGTACAAAAATAATTGTTATGTTTTCAGATATAAGTGTTTTTAGCACACTTTTATAAGAAAAGGAATGATTACTTGCTTTATGTCAATTTATTGTTGCCACATGCAAAAGAGGTCAAACATTTTAGCTTCACGTTCAGAAGTTAAAAAGAACAAACAAACCTCTCTACAAAGCCATGCTTACTAATCAACATTCACACTAAACAAACCTTTGCTTCCTGCTCCATATCAACATCCCGTAAACTCTGATTGATTTTACATTCAGCACTTTTCAGTTTAGTACTTTTATACGAAAACAAGCCTTTGCTTCCTGCTCCGCTAGCGACAGCATTTGAACTTTTCGTTATTATACACTTATCACTCAATTCATAACCGTGATCCGGCTGAGTGCTTTCACCCACCCGAACATCTACAAATTCTTGTGTTTTCATAATTATAAACATTTAGTATATTAAGATAATTCTTTGTCTAAATAACACAAAATAAATTCGTTTCTCGCTTGCAATATTTCTGCAAAACTGTTTTTTACTATATTCACGTTCGGTAAAGCGATCTTATCAAGATACTTATAATGAATATCATCTGCACAGGATATAATGTAACCATCATGAGTAACGACCAATTCATTAAGGAATGGAATGCTGAGTAAAGGATAACTAAACTCCAACACCTTATTCCCCCTCTGATATTTCATTTTATTGCCTCTGTATATATATTCCTCTATTTTTCCGGTTAATATATTTTCTTTCAGAAACAGTTCATACGCCATTGCTTTCGTCATACAAATCCTTATATCAATAGCATCCGGACTGTTATCATTATTCATAAAATCAAGACAGAGCGAAACAAAACCAAGCAAGGATTCACACGACAAACTTTTCAATGGTTTCATTTCAAATGGTGAATAATACATGATAGGAGCAAAATTAAATTTATCAACTCCTAATTTCCAATATGCAAGCAACATGGATAATAAATCAGCTCCATTATCATCAAAAATAGTAGAAGTAATGTTTATTTTATCTCGATGCTCCACATTTTCAATCAACTCATAAACCGTATTGTATCCATTCTCACCCCTTATCAAATCATTGTATTTTCCAGAGCCCTCAAGACTAATTTCAAGGTATGAGATGTTGGTTGCAAGAACTTCGTCATACCCCTGAATATCCATACTCATTCCATTTGAAACAACTCCATAAAATATTCTCCTATCTTCCTTATATTCCGCTAAAAGATTCAGGATATCAAAGATTCTATTATCCAAAAAAGATTCTTTACCCGAAAAATGAAAATGTTTCATACCCATTCCAATAGCTTCATCAAGAAAACTTCTCCATCTTGCCAAAGAAACCGACTCTGATATGGGCCGGGCATCTCCAAAATAACAATGCCTACATTTCAGATTACATTTATTACTGACGAATGAATCTATAATCATAGGTTCATTCTGCCGCAGCTTGGCATCTATATGTTCCATAAAAGATGCCTTATCTATATATTTTTTCAGATTTCCAATCATCTGGCAACTTCGTAATACAATATATAAGTAGAATTCATTAACGGATTATCTTCTTCATAAGATATCGTATCTGTGATTTCGGACATATCAACGTCCAAAATCAACTGGGCCTTATCCATACCGACTTTATATTTATATATACTTGCCGATTTAAAACCTATATCTTCTTTACATTCCAAAGACATTTTCAGATGTTTCACCGTACCTGCCAAAAAATTAGGCAATGTAGTATAGTCGCAATCTGTAATATTCAACATATTAGGCCAGCACCATTCAATCATCAAATCAACAATACTACCGGGACTTTTTACTTTGCCATAAGAAACAACAACCTGCTTCAACAAAGAATCCTGTCCGTTATCAGCAATTCTTGCACATAATTTTTTCTGCTTCCCACCAACACGCTCGAACGCTTGTATGTTTATATCTTCAAAGTTAACAATGGTATCACCTGCCACCAGCAGTTGGAATGTACTGATTTTATGCGAAACAACACCTCTTATATTTAATCGGACAAAGGAATCTCTCTTGTTTCCCATACCTCTTTTTTTCTATTGTATTCTTTATCTCTATTGAATCAATATCAATGTTATTCTGTATATATTCCCCAATTCATTGTATAAATACTCTGTGGTCAAGAAAAAGCGTCCTTTGAATGGCACAATTTTCATCATTTCCTGCAATGAACGAATCATTGCATCTTGCTCGTTCAATTTAACATTCAATACTTCCACCCTTTGACTCATCGATTTGTACCGTTCCCTCAACATAGCAAAAATAATAGTCAGGCATACAAATACATATACTACCCACGCAGGAAACGAAAGCAAAATTGATTTAATATCAAGATCAGGCTGCGTAAATAGTTGCAAAGCCTGTATAACCCCACCCAGTGTTGCAAAGCCGCCAAATGTCTTTATACCTAAGTTGTACAAGTATAATCTATTTTCCATATTGTGGTTTGTCTGTTTCTAGTTGCTTTAACTCATTATTCAAAATGTCTATTTCTCTCTGTATATCGTTCCATTCCAAACGCCCAGTTGTCATCTTCTGCTTTAACTTCAAATCCCTGATTTTTTTTTTATCTCTTCTATTTTATTCATGGTATATACAATTTATTGATTACAAATTCAATGAACAGACTCTAAGCGGGAAAGAAACAAACTATTCTTCAGAGTCATTTCCTTTAAAAAAAGCGGGGAAAGAAACGCCCGTTGCCGGATACGTATGCTTTCCCCGCTTGAAAGAATTTATAATTTCTACTTTGGGTAGAAGTTGCTTCTCACGAAGGAGAAGCGGACTTTTACTTTATAGTATGATTATTTTTTAATCATCTAAATTCAGATTAGAGGTTAGATTTTACAGTTACAGGAATTGTACCAACCGCAACACCCCAAGTGTATGTAACCGTAACTTTCACATTGATAGTCTTGTTGGCTGTCAAAGCTACACCATCATTCTGCCATGTAAATTCACCCGTTGTAGCATTTACACTAGCTCCCTTAGCAGCATCCTCTTCCGATACTTCGAACTTAGCTGCCTGAGCATTATAGTAACCGGCAATAGTAGCATCCATCGTACCGTTTTCAATTACTTTTTCACCAGCAATGCTTACCAAGTTGATTGCAGAATTCAACTGCAATTTATCGGCAGGATTCTTCTTGTCTGTAGTTTCAAACTTGGCATCTTTCTTCAAAGTGATATTCTTCAACGGGTCAGCAAACTTAACCTGGATCTTAGTACCATTGTCAATCTTCTGGCCATTAATCAGAACAAATACCATTACATCAACCGGATCGATCTTAGAAATGTTGATACGGTTACCTTCTTTATCATTGCAAGATCCTGTATAGGTCAGGATATTGTTAGTCAAATCAAAATCTGTACGAGTTTCACCAGCTACTGTTTCAAATACCAAATCAAGGTCTTTATTCTTATATCCGCGACGTAAGTCACCAGACATGACATAATTAGAACCTACAAGTTTACCGGCATTAATCATATAACCGTCTTTCCAGTAATCATTGTCTTTAACCAAAGTTACTTCAGGATATACTACCTTAACCTCATAAACAACTTCTGCACCTGTATTACCAATTTTAAATACTACTTTGTACTTGCCAAGCTGCTCCTTAGTCAAGATATTCTTAACATCTACATACAAGAAGTTTTCATTGTTTTCATATGCTGAGCCAGCAGAAATAACACCCTTGCTTGTTGGTACATATTCACTTCTATCTGCATCCCAAATATAATATTTAGAAGAATATCCTGCATTCCAGAAAGTTTGAGAAGACATGCCCAATGTATTATATACATCATTCATATCAAACTTGAATCTATAATCTTTTGATTCAAGAGTTAATTCATGAGTTTCAGATTTAGTATAAGTCTTAGTAGTAGCAATCTTCTCAACTGACGATACAGTCAATTCTTTTTCAGCCAATTTATATCCGTCTTTCTTATCATATACAGATACAATGAAAGTACAATTATGACCTACAGAAGAAATTTGTCCATTCGTTTTGATAACACCATTTTCTACAGTGAAATAATTGCCTTTGTCTTCACCAGCTTTCTTAGCTACTTCGTAGTAAGGAGCAAAACCGTATTTTCTCAAATCTTTGTATGAATTATAAGAAGTGTAGTCGCCAACACTTAAAGTATCAGCAACATTCAGTTCACCTGTATATAAAAGGTTCATCGGAATAATGGTACTCCAATTCATATAGGATTCATCTCCATTATCATCCTTACGAGCTTCGAATACTGTCAAGTTTCTACGATCGATTGTTTGAGATGTAAGCAAATGATAAGTAGAGAGTGCAGTTTGCGCATCATTCTGAACCTGCAAAGCCACGGCATATTTCTTATTCTTCAAAGAGAATGCTTCACCAGCCTTAGCTTTTACAGTCAAAACACCATCAGCAAACGATTTGTCAGCAACATCTAAGATAGAACCTGCAGCTCTTGACTGTACTTCATTTACCAAGAAACCAATATTTGCTTTTGCCAAATCAATGCTTGCAGGAGAAACACGATAGTTGAAAACAATATCGTTAGTCAATGAAACATTATTATCCCACAAATGGTTCTTATCGTTAAGCTCGTCACCAACAGGAATATTGATAGCAACTACTTTAGTCTGCATATCACTATATGTCGGCATAAACACCACGTTCAAAGCAGCTGCAGCGGCAGTAGCAGGAAGAACGATTGACTCATATTCCCCGGTAGTCTGGTTATACACATGCAATTCATAGTTATCACCATTCTTCACCACGTAGGTACTGGTTCCGGCAGCAGAGATACCTGTATCTTCCACTTCTTTTGTCTCGGTGTTATAAGCAAACCAGTTACCGTTTTCACCGATATAAGGAGATACACCAGCAACACCAGCTTCGCCAGCTTGACCAACAGCCTGATACTCGGTCTTTACATCATTCTTATACCAGAAACCGTCAGTACCAATCTCCCATTTCACAGCATCAGCACCAGCAGCACCATCTTTACCATTCGTAATGGTATAAGAAGTGTTATCCGAAAAAGTTACGGTAAAACCACCAGTAGTTGGAGCCAAACTTGTAATCCATTTGCCTTCATTTACTTTTGCCTGTAAAGCACTCAGATCTCCTTTAAGAGTCGACAACTCTTTGTTGATGTTGTCAATGTCATCATCATAGTCTTTACAAGACACAAATGTTCCCGTTGACGAAACCATCAAGGCTCCGAACAGGATTGCACTTAAAAACTTTTTGTTCATAATAGAAAAACTTTAAATTTATAAATTTAAAAAACTAAAATTGATTATACATATTAATCTCATTATTAATATCTTAGTTCGTTTATTACCTGTAGTTCCCGTTTCCTCCTTTCCCGTGACTGATAAGACAAAGGTGACACACCCGCAACCTTACTGAAAGCTGAATAGAAAGCGCTTTTAGAAGCGAAACCGCAACTACGAGGCAAGTCATTCAATGCACAACGACCGAAACTAAGAAGCTCCTTGGCATATTCCACACGATAGCCGTTCACAAGCTCCTTCAAGTTACAGCCAAAGTATTTGTTTACTACATTACTCAGGTAGGTCTGGTTTGTTTCAAGCAAATCGCTCAGTTTTTTCAGCGAAAGCGAAGTGTCAAGGAATATCTGACGTATCTCAAGCTGGTACAATATAGCTTTATATATACGACAGTCCACTTTACGAATATTCGCTTCCTTGCCGACAAACTCCTCCTCCCAATGCCGCTGGGCGGCCTTGAAAAGCAAGTTCTTCTGCCGCTCGGAAACGGCACTACTTCGTTTACGTCTTAGAAATAGATATTCCATCTGCTCTATGTTAATTTCATTCATTCTCATCGCTTCAAAGACATACTTTATCATATAATAAAGGAACTTAAAAACGACATTTTCTATAGATCTCTTACCAAGAGATCTATAGAAAGTAACTAATGAACAATATATCAACATATTATATCCTATTTCAAATAGGATAAAGGAGTATAAAAATGGACTTGGAAGCTTATTTTTTATATAAATTCCTATTTTTTTTGCCAAAAATGTATTAGTTCTCAAAACTTTGCTTATTTTTGCACAGAAAATGTATATCTCTTGGTAAGAGATATACAAATAAGTATATATAAAAAAGAAGGAAACAATCAATTGTTAATCAATTGATTACTATCACAAAAAAGAGATTCTCTCCTTAAAAAAGATTCACCGAAATAATTTGAACAAACTCTTTGAACGGAAATCGGTCAACAAGTTTCAAGCATCAAGCCAACTTAATCACTTTACGAAGTCAATTTCTCCAGAAAAAAACTTAAAGAAACATTATTTCCTGAGCCGATAAACCGGTAACTTGGGCAATTTACATCAGATGCAATACCGACCTGTTTCATTTTTAGCATTCTTCCTTACGACCTGTTTCAAATCCTTCCTAAAGACCTGTTTCGAGTCCCTCTTTAAGGTCCTCCTCACGTCCTTTCTTCAATTGGGTAGACATTACGCTATACCAATCACGGAAGCTCTTCAAATTTTCCCAATGTTCACCAAACTCCCTAGAGGTGAATTTCGCAATCTCGGCAGCCTCGAAAAAACGATCGAATACACGGCTCCGCAACGCACACAGACGCTCAAGAAGGGAAGATAGATTACGCAGAACGAACAGGCATTTGTCAAACATGCCCTCCACCTTATCTTCCTTCTTGTTGAACTTCAGGATTTCAAGAAGAAAGAACTTAAAGATAAGAAAAAAAAATACCTAAGAGAAAAAGGATTTAGCATAAGTATAAACACAAATAAAGTTGCTTTGAACCATACATCAAAGCAACTTTCATAAAAGCCGGAACGAATGAAAACATTCCTTATTTTTTCTCTTCTTCGACAGAAGACAGTGGCGTACTGTTCTCTTTATAAGCAGCAAATCCTTTCACCTTTGTCCGTTCCTTATTAACACTTTCCGAAGCGGCACTACCCAGTTGCTGCAAATTTTGCTTGATAGCATCGTGAGTAACAAAGAAATGATCGAGCATAGCTTTCAGATATTCGTCCAATTGGCCTTCTTTGGGAGTAAAGACCGTATGACATTTGGAATGAAGCCCCACGTTTTTCTCATCCTCATCCGCCGTAAAGACAGTGGTCACCAACGAATCCACATTGACCAGATTGCCAATCTCTTTTAAGTAAGGTAAAGCCGGATTATCCATACTGATAGACGCCCACCACGGATTCCATATCATGATGAACCGGGCCTCATCCTCCACCGCAATATAAAAATCATCACCTTGATATTTAAAGACAATATGTCCTTCCTCATTGGTTTCCGGCTGACAGCCTATCTTTTTGAGCACAGCTATAACCAGCTCTTCCGTACCGATATCCTCCAAGTCTTCCTTTGTCATACGGTCCAAACGGTCTCTACGTTTTTTACGCTCATGACGGATGCGAAGAACTAAAAATGCAAGCGGCCACAATGCCAATGCAATAACAGCGATTAGAATGGTGAGGTCAGTCATATCTGTTTGCGATTTAAGGGTTCAACATCAAAATACAGATAGTTGCTACACTATGCTAAACAAATATAGCAATTATAATCTTAAAAACATCTATTTCCATCGATTTATTTCAAGTGTTTCTTTATCCAAAGCAAATGCCCGTATTCTGTGTCTTCAGAAGTCCAGTGCTCGTTGACTGGAGTAATCAACGCCTCTTTCGGACAGTTCAGTACATTATAGACAATGTAACTGGTAGTAGGAGGACAAGTATTGTCATTAAATCCCCATGTCATATAAACAGGAACAGTAATCTGTTTGGCAAAATTCACCACATCATAATATGCAAGGGTCTTCATCTTGGCAGGTGTATCCATATCTACCGTATTCTTAAAAAGATGAGGATATCCCCCGGCACGGCCGGCTTTGTAACCTGCCATATCACTTAAAGCGGGATGGTTTGCCACACATGCCGTAACACGCTTGTCAAGTCCTGCCGTAATCAAAGCCAAAGCTCCCCCTTGGCTCCCCCCTTGCACAATAACATTTTTACCATCCCATTCAGGTAATGAAGTCAGCAAATCAATGCTGCGGACGCAAGCCAGATAAACCCGTTTCATATAATAATTTTCACGGCTATCCAAGCCGTTTACCAAATAACCGTTTTCCCGACTACTGAAAGCGCGGCTTATTTCGCCGAAAGTGTCCTCATCCAGCTCCGGATTCAAGCCGTGGATTTCTATCTCAAAGCGGATACAGCCTTCTTCCGCATAATATTTATGCCTCATAGGCCCTTTGATCGTCTTGATACCGGCCCCCGGAGGACAAAGCACTACCGGATACTTTCCTTCCGCCTTAGGATAGAACAGATAACCATAAATACACTGGTTCTGCTTATTCAGCTGAAGTCTGATCAAGTAACAGTCTATTTTGTCCGTAGAATATTTCTCTACGTACTCTTTAGTATAAGTCAGAGGGAACTGGGCTGCTTCCGCCTTAGTCTTATTCCAGAATTCATTAAAATCAGAAGGCAACTGGGTATAGGGTTGAAGCTTCTCAGGAGAGAAGCCGACTTTGATATGGTGGGAATAAGTTTTACCTCCTAGTTTAGCCGTCAGACGACAATCACGAAAACCGGGCTCTTTCATTGTCCCCATAGAAATAACCGCTTTTCCATTCTTCAGTTTTACAGTTCCCTTGGTATCCGAAGGCATCATGTCGCCTCCCAGCTCATATAAAACCTCCACACCATCTTGCGGAATACCATATTTATAGAACTGAACCTCAATCTTCGCTTTCTCGCCTGTCTTGTACAACCAGTCGGCATGATCGGGTACAGTTACCCAAAGCACATCACTCCGATAAGGATAATTTTCGGCCGCTGCTGAAAGAACGAACAAGACAGCCCCAATAAGCATGCTTAAAAATCTGTTTTTCATTGTAATTCTATTTAATGGTTCTAAAAATCAGTATTAAATCTGCGTAACTCCGCACGCAAGGCACGAGCTCTCCCTCCTGTCATACTATCCAGCAATTCCCAAAAACGAGGACCGTGATTCATTTCCTTGGTATGAGACAATTCGTGTAACAGTACATAGTCCATCAAATGGGGAGGCAACAACATCAAATAACAGGAAAGATTGATACTGCCTGTCCCCGAACAACTTCCCCATCTTCCCTTGCTGCCGGTAATCTTCACACGTTTAAATGGCAAATGATACTGTTCGGACAAGGCAGATAAAAGAGATGGCAGATACTCTTGTGCATTTTTCTTCATGGCACGGATGATGGCATTACGTACCAGCCTTTGTACTTCAGGTAAAGAAAAATCCACATTCCTCGGACAGATAATCTTGACTCCCTCCTCGGTAAAACGTACGGAAAAGCAAGTAAAGTTACCTTGCTCCAGCCATAAACGGAAACAGGGAGTGTGAATACGAAAATTTAGATCAATCGGTTTCTTGCTCACTTTCCTCCAGTCCTCCAACAGACGTTGCCTGTATTGCTCCACCACCTCCAGCACTTTGCTGCTTAAACTATAAGGAGGAACAGTAACATGCAGTCCGTCGGGCTTTACCCGCATAGTAACATTACGCGCCAGCTTGTGTGTACGCACTATAATACGGTCAAAATCTTTATCCGGAAGTACTCTTTTAGTTGCCATACGGATACAAAGATACAGCTTTCCAATAAAAAAAGGCAGAGATTTGCAACTTTCCAGGAATCTTCACCGTCTAATTAACAGAAACCAATTAAATATATATATTACCATGAGAACAAAAACTATTTATTTTTTCAGTCTTTTTCTGACAATCACAATGATGACAGGCTGTTTCCACATATCATCAGGCCCGAAACCCAGCAAGAGTAAAATGACCAAAAAATATAGCGTAACTCCTTTCAATAAGATAGAGAACAAAGCACCTGCCAACATTGTCTTTACTCAAGGGAATGTGACCAAAGTAGAAGCCGACGGTCCGGATAATTACATCCCCCAACTCATTGTCATGGTCAAAGACAGTACGCTGAGTATCAGTATGGATAAAGACAAATTCAAAAACTTCAAAAGTTCAAAAATCAATATCTCAATTACCAGTCCGGTTTTATGCAATATCAAGCAAAGAGGTGTAGGAAGTATTTATCTGAAAGACAGCGTGAAAGTAACAGATCTTTCTATCAGTGCCGAAGGTGTGGGGAGTATTGAAGCAAATGCATTAATGGCACGTTCCATCAAAGTATCCCAAGAAGGAGTAGGAAGTATCAATTTAAAGGGGCAGGCCGGTCATGCGACATATTATTTGGAAGGAGTAGGCAGCCTGAAAGCAAAAGACATGATTGTTTCTGATGTGGTAGTTGAACAAAACGGTGTGGGAAGTGTTTCTTGTTATGCATCCGGGACGATAAATATCAGTGCCCAGGGAGTAGGAAGTGTAAACTACTACGGTGACCCTCGGGTTACCGGACTAAAAAAATCCGGAATCGGAAGCGTTAAGAGCAAATAACTCATTTCATAACTCTCTCTTTACATTAAATTATCTACCAAGCAAAAAAGGATTACTGCTCACGCGGTAATCCTTTTTAAAATTATTTAGTTAGTTAATTTAAAATTTGAGAGAATTGAAACTTCACAGCCTCGAATTAAAAAGTTGTTTTAATAAGCACTAACTATCATATTTATATAAAAGCAAATGAAAATGTTCTAATTTGTTTTCCCTGTCCCTGTACCGGTATCATCAGCGGTAATCTTTGTCACCGTATCTGTAGGCAATACAGGTTCGTATGCCACTTGGGGATCGGTAGTAGAATCCTGATACTCATCGTGTACCGATACCGTATCACTATCACCGCCTTCCATAGCGTGTTGCATCACTGTACCCATAAGAAACAACACGGCAATCATTGCAGCCGCTTTAAACAGAGGCATAAAGCGCGTACGCATAGTCAGACGTTGCGCTTTTACCACCGGTCTTTCTATCCGGGTCAGGATTCTGGTATCAAAATCATCGCCCAAACCTTTCTCCTTCTCCACATCCTGATAAGCAAACAACTGCTTGTAACGGAATAAATGAGCAGGCACTTCCTTCTGACGAAAGAATGAACGTAGTATTTGCTCTTCTTCCAATGAAGTTTCGCAATTCCAATAACGTTCCAAAAGCTGTTCAATATATTTATAATCCATAATCCTCTATTTCAGTGTATCTTTGTTTTTATCTTCTGCCGGGCACGGAAAAGGGTTACTTTCACCTGTTCTTCCGTAATCTGCAGAATATCTGCAATCTCTTTTATAACTCTTTCCTTCCACATCCCTCAACTGCATAATTGTACGCTGTCTTTCGGGAAGCTCATTGACCAGACGGTGAACCAACTGCATTTGTTCGTTCTGCGCCAACCGGTCATAAGGCGTCAATGTATCAGGCATCTCCCGCACTTCAGAGGTCAGTTGCAAATTCTGTGCTTCCATCTTCTGACTGCGGTCAATTGCCAAGTTACGAGCAATGGTCAGGCAATATGCCTCAATGGATTCAAACTGCGGCCATTCATCCCGCTTGTTCCATACCCTGATCATCGTATCCTGCACCACATCCTCCGCTTCAGCACTATTCAGCGTAATACGAAGCGCCAACCTGTAGAGTTTGTCTTTCAGGGGCAGAATATCGTTTCGGAAACTGATCTCTCGCATTGCTCTGTAATAATGACGGGTGAGTTACACTAAAAGTTACACTCACCCGCCTGTTTTTTTGAATTATTTTTTGATTACGGTTCCACTTCCTTCATTAATGGCTGATGCTAAGGTTATTACCACCTGACTGACTCCTGCATCAATGGCAGAAAAAGAATTTTCCAGCTTGGGAATCATCCCTCCTTGAATAATGCCTTGCGCTACAAATTCTTTAAACTCTTCAGGAGTAATGACAGGAATTACACTGTCATCATCATTTTCGTCACGCAATACGCCCTTTTTCTCAAAGCAATAAACCAATGTCACATCAAACAAGGACGCCAATGCTTTGGCGGTTTCTCCGGCAATGGTATCAGCATTGGTATTCAGCATGCTTCCTTTACCGTCATGGGTCAATGGAGCCATAACAGGCACAATGCCCTGACGGATCAATGTCGCCAGGAAACCGGCATTTACTTTCTCCACATCACCAACAAAGCCATAGTCCACGTCTTTTACCGGACGCTTTACCGAACGGATCACATTCATATCGGCTCCGGTCAGTCCAATGGCATTCACACCTTTTGCCTGAAGGCCGGCTACAATATTCTTGTTCACCAGTCCGCCATATACCATGGTTACCACTTTCAGCGTTTCTGCATCCGTAATGCGGCGGCCATTCACCATCTTGCTTTCAATCCCTAGTTGTGCCGCCAGTCTGGTAGCAGAGCGCCCGCCACCGTGTACCAACAACTTATAACCTTCTATAGCAGAGAAATCAGCCAACAACTGATTAAGTGTAGACTCTTCCTCTACAATTTTTCCACCTACTTTTATGATAGTCAGTTTCTCTTTCATACTATTATTCCAAATAAGTATATCCGTACAACCCGGAACGATAATTAGAGAGAATTCTTTTCCTTCCTCTACAGAAATTCTTCCTTCCTTCACTGATTTGGTCACCCAGGTTTCCAGTGTACGCACCAGTTTCTTCGGGTTATATTGTACATAATCCAAAACCTCGGCCACCGTTTCACCATCAATTACCTGATCAATAGAATACCCTTTGTCATCCACCGTAACATGCACCGCATTGGTATCTCCAAACAAATTGTGCATATCACCCAGAATCTCCTGATAAGCACCAACCAAAAATACACCTATATAATAAGCGTCTTTTCCCTTCAACGAATGTACCGGCAGGTCATGCGATACATAACGGGTAGAGATAAAATTGGCAATCTTTCCATCCGAATCACAAGTGATATCCTGCAAGGTAGCATTTCTGTCGGGCTTCTCATCCAACCGCTGAATAGGCATAATCGGAAATATCTGATCAATCGCCCAAGAGTCCGGCAACGACTGGAACAACGAGAAATTACAAAAATATTTATCAGCCAGCAGTTTGTCCAGTTTGCGGAACTCATCGGGCGCATGTTTCAGCCCCGAAGCAATCTGATTGATCTCACGGGTCACCGACCAGTACAGACGCTCTATCTGGGCACGGGTCTTCAAATCCACAATACCGTGGCTGAATAAATCAAGTGCTTCCTCACGTATCTGCTGTGCATCGTGCCAAGCCTCCACCATACGGCTCTGATTCAGATTATCCCATATCTCATAAAGTTCATGTACCAGTTCATGATCATTTTCACCCACTTCGAAATCCTCATCCATTTCGGGCAGAGTCGCCGTTTCCAGCACCTCGAAAATCAGCACGGAGTGATGGGCGGTCAGTGAACGTCCGCTTTCGGTAATAATATTCGGATGAGGAATTCCATTCTTGTCACTGGCATCCACCAGTGTAGAGATAGAGTCATTCACATACTCCTGAATAGAGTAGTTCACACTGCTTTCACTATTGGCAGAACGAGTTCCGTCGTAATCCACACCCAAACCGCCGCCGATATCCACAAATTCCACATTAAATCCCATCACATGCAACTGCACATAGAATTGCGATGCCTCACGCAGAGCTGTCTTGATACGGCGTATTTTAGTCACCTGGCTGCCTATATGAAAATGAATCAGTTTCAGACAGTCCTTCATGTCTTTCTTTTCCAGAAAATCAAGCGCTTCCAGCAATTCACTGGATGTCAAGCCAAACTTACTGGCATCTCCTCCGCTATCTTCCCATTTACCACTTCCCGAAGAAGCCAGCTTAATGCGGATACCTATGTTAGGACGCACATTCAGCTGCTTTGCCATTTTGGCTATCAGGCGTAATTCATTCATTTTCTCCACTACCAAGAAAATGCGTTTCCCCATCTTCTGTGCCAGCAGAGCCAGCTCGATATAACTTTCGTCCTTATATCCGTTACAGATAATCAATGAATCCGAATCTGTATTCACAGCTATCACCGCATGAAGTTCAGGTTTGGAACCGGCTTCCAGTCCCAAATTGAATTTCTTTCCATGACTGATGATTTCTTCCACTACAGGACGCATCTGATTTACCTTGATAGGATAAATGATAAAATTCTGGGCCTTATACCCATACTCATCAGATGCCTGCTTAAAGCAGTTCGCGATTTTTTCAATACGATTATCCAGAATATCCGGAAAACGGACCAGCATAGGAGCCGCCACGTCTCGCAATTGCAACTCATCGACCAACTCTTTCAAATCGACCTCAACGCCGTCCTTACGAGGAGTTACCACTACATGACCTTTGTCATTGATACCAAAGTACGAAGTTCCCCACCCTGTTATGTTGTAGAGTTCTTCCGAATCTTCAATACGCCATTTTCTCATTTCTTCTTCTGTACAAAGAGTGTGTATTTTACTATATATAATTATTTATTCAATTTCTTTCTCAAGCTGTCAACAGAGGCTTGAATTTGTCTTTTATCCTCCAGCTCATCAGCCTTAAACAGATGTTTCGCCTTTGAATAAAACGGATGTCTTTTCTGTAACGCCTCACAGATAAAATCCATCAGTTCCTCATCACTTTTATTTGCTAACAATGGACGTTGCTGCTTGGCCACTCTCAGACGGCGGAACAATACGGCAGGTTCCACATCCAGAAACACCGTATCACCGCAATCATTCATATACTCCATGTTATCAAAAAAACAAGGTGTTCCTCCACCGGTCGAAACAACCACATCTTCAAACTCGGCCACTTCGTGCAACATTTTCCGTTCCAGTTCCCGGAATCCGTCTTCTCCGCGTTCCAAGAACAGCTGTTGAACGGTTTTATGGAAACGTTCCTCGATAAACCAGTCCAAATCAATGAAATTCAGACTCATTTCACGGGCAAACGCCTTACCTAGAGTCGTTTTGCCCGCGCCCATATATCCTATTAAAAATATACGTGTCATTTTTTTGCTTTTGCAGTGCCCTTTACCTTGGAAGCCGCCTTACTTTTTGCGGATTCTTCGGGCTTTTCGGACTCCTCTTCCATATTCACGGTTCCCCTGTTTCTTGAAGCCGCTTTCGTTTTACGCGTTTCCGCCTTGCTTTTCTGCAATTCAATCACCTTAAAACAAGCCTCCAGACTTAAATCTGCCGGTTCTACATTCTCAGGAATCTTATAATTCTTTTTCTGATAACTGATGTATGGGCCGTAACGTCCGTTCAAGACCTGCATATCAGGGTCAGCATCGAATACTTTAATAAACTTCTTCTCCTGCGCTTCTATCTTATTCTTGATCAACTCTACCGCCTCATCCAAAGAAATCTCCATCGGATCCGTTCCTTTAGGAATAGAAACAAACAGTTTGTCATAGCGCACGTATGGTCCGAAACGCCCTACTCCTACTGTTACCGTATGGCCGTCATAATCCCCCAACGTACGGGGAAGCTTGAACGCATCCAATGCTTCTTCCAACGTAATGGTTTCCATCGACAATCCCTTTGCCAACTGCGCAAAACGCGGTTTTTCCTCATCATCGGCAGTACCAATCTGAATAACCGGACCGAAACGACCGATCTTAACCGATACCGGCTTACCGCTTACAGGATCTGTTCCCAATACCCTTTCACCCACCTTATGCTCAGTCTTAGAGTGAATGGTCTTATCTACCAACGGATGGAAGCCTTTATAGAACTGTCCATCATGCCAGTCCATTCCTTTTCTCCTTCCGCCACTTCATCGAACTCTTTCTCCACATTCGCTGTAAAGTTAAAGTCCATGATTTCAGGAAAGTATTCCATCAGGAAATCGTTTACCACGATACCGGTATCAGTAGGCAACAACTTGGCCTTTTCATTTCCCGTCATCTCTGTCTTGGTAGTTTCCGTAATCTTGCCGCCTTTCAGTTTCAAGATATCATACGGGCGTTTCACACCTTCACTGTTTCCTTTTTCTACATAACCGCGTTGCTGCACAGTAGAAATGGTAGGTGCATATGTAGATGGACGACCGATGCCCAACTCTTCCAGTTTGCGTACCAGGCTGGCTTCCGTATAACGGGGCGGACATTGGGTAAAGCGCTGAGTCGCCGGATTTCTTTTCTTATCAGTTTTTCCCCTTTGCTCAGAGGCGGCAACAGACGGCCCTCGTCTTCCTGCTCATTGTCATCATCGTATGATTCCTTGTATACACGCAGGAAACCGTCAAAAGTAATCACCTCGCCGGTAGCGATAAATTTCTCGCTACTGTTGCTGATTACAATAGTAGCCGTTGTTTTCTCCAGCTCCGCATCTGCCATCTGTGAAGCGATGGTACGTTTCCAGATCAGTTCATACAATTTCTGTTCCTGACCGGTTCCGTTCACCGTTTCATTCTCCATATAGGTAGGACGGATAGCCTCATGCGCTTCCTGTGCTCCTTTAGTCTTGGTGGCAAACTTACGGACTTTGACGTATCTTTCTCCCATCAGGGACAAGATAGTCTGCTTGCTGGTATTCAAAGCCAGGTCCGAAAGGTTCACCGAATCCGTACGCATATAGGTAATTTGTCCGTTTTCATACAGACGCTGTGCCACCATCATGGTCTGCGCTACTGTAAATCCCAACTTACGGGCAGCTTCCTGCTGCAACGTAGAAGTAGTAAACGGTGCCGCCGGCGATTTCTTCACAGGGCGGGTTGTTATATCTTCAATAGAGAACTGCGCATCCTTACAAGTTTCAAGGAAAGCCTGTGCTTCTTCCTTGGTCTTGAAACGGTTGGACAATTCCGCTTTCACTTCAACTTCATTTCCATCGACATCAGGTACTTCAAACACTGCTGTAACGCGATAAGACGGCTCACTGACAAAAGCATGCACCTCACGTTCACGTTCCACAATCAAACGAACGGCAACAGATTGCACACGTCCGGCAGAAAGAGCAGGCTTTACCTTCTTCCACAATACCGGTGAGAGTTCAAAACCTACAATTCTATCCAGAATACGGCATGCCTGCTGGGCATTTACCAGATTCACATCAATGTCACGCGGATTTTCGATGGCCTTTAGTATCGCTGTTTTGGTTATCTCGTGGAATACAATGCGCTTGGTCTTCTCAGGGTCCAGCCCCAAGACTTCAAACAAGTGCCATGAAATAGCTTCTCCTTCACGGTCCTCATCGGATGCAAGCCATACCATATCAGCTTTCTTTGCCTCCGCTTTCAATTCGGCTACCAATTTCTTTTTATCTGCCGGTATCTCGTAAGTCGGCTCAAACCCATTCTCTACATCGATACTAAACTCCTTCTTTTTCAAATCCCGGATATGCCCGTAACTGGAAAGGACTTTATAATCATTGCCCAAGAATTTCTCAATGGTTTTAGCCTTGGCGGGTGACTCAACTACTACTAGATTTTTTTGCGTAATACTATGTATTCCATTTTATTTTGGGGCAAAAGTAGAAAAAAAAGCAGAAGCACACCTATATAATAAGGTATGTTTCTGCTTTTTTTTCTTAAAAAATCCTTTCCGAGTGCCTATTTAACTAAAAAGCCAAAGAAAGCCCGGCTAGAACATTCAGTTTTTCAGCAGGATAGCCGTACTCATAATAATATTGTTTATTCAACAGATTATTCACACGCCCAAAAACAGACAGATCTTTCAGGAAAGTATAACTGGCTCCCACACTCAAATTGCTGATATTGCCCAAACCAAAATCCGCTGCTATTCCCTTCTTCTATCACATATTCTTTCCGCTGTACATATTCATAGCCCAAATTAACCTTCAATCCTTCAAAAACCTTAGCCTCAGCATAGAAATTCAATTCAAACTTGGGCTTGGTCACTAAATACAGCTCTTCATTTTCATTGTCTGTCTTCCAGCTATAAAATGTACCTTTCAATGAAGCGTCAAACCAGTCCTTATAACCGTATTTCAATTCAGCACCTCCATACGCGGTTTTCGCTTTATCCTGCAAGAAATGAGTAAAATAATACCCGTCCGCATCCACCAGATTGCAAAACAACTCATCTTTACTGATCCGATATCCACCAAAGACATTAAACCACAAACCATTTACCGGAGATGCTTTAAAACCCAATGTAGCATTCAGTGGCACATAGGTAGAAGGCATCCGGGCGTTTAAAGACCAATAAGGTGAAAAAGCATTCAACCGGCGATAATCATTCAGTTCACGCCCTCCCAGCGCATGTAAATAAAGCACATAACTCTCCGAGAACAAGTATTCGGCTTTCACGTCAGGAGACACATCAATACCACTGTCCTCTCCCGACTGCCAATCCACATGAGCACCGACACGGACCCGCCAGTCATCACTTTCCAACATAGAATAAGGATTCAAACCCAGTGAAGTATAGTTGCCCATTAAACTGTCCGAAGAATAAAACAGGTTATCCATCTCGAAACGGATACCTACCCGTTGCTCATTATCCAGCTTGCCCCATACATCTCCTTCAGTGTGGACAATCTTCTCCTTACCTGTAGATGCATTGCCTGAATAATCCAGCGGATATTTGATACCAAAATACTTCAATCCGGTCTGCAAAGTGAATTGCAAAGGAAGCGATTCATCTCTGGAAGAAACACCTATGTGAAAATCGCCTAAAGTATGATGCTGTTTATCAGTAGCTCTGGCAGAAGCCGTATGCATTTCGGAATCAGGCATATAGTTAAACACTTGTGATTGCAGGCCGCCACCTAAATTCAAAGTTACCTTACTGAAATCATGAGAATAGTCCAAACGGAACTCAGTAGAATAAAAACGTGATTTCCAATCCTCAGCATTCCAATGCTTCAGCTTTCCGTTCATGCCATCCAGAGATACCCCGACTTTCAGACGGTCCTTTCCGGTGATATCCCACAGATACCCAGCCTTAAAATCCACATTCCCATAATTTCCATATCCGGCACGGACATATCCACGTTTCGCGCGGTTCATAGCCCATTCACGAGTTATAGGAGACATACTTTCATACGTCCAGGCCGAAACAGGGCGCAAGGCTGTAGCATATTCTATGCCTTTCTTCATTACAGCCGGCTCCTCCACCCTAGGCAGGACATTAATCTTTGAGGCATCCATGATATTGGGATTATACTCATTCTCTACCACCACAGTGCGGTTCAACGTACTATCTTGCTGCGCATATGCAACAGACAGAGGCAAAAAAGCCAATATAATGGACAATTGACAATGGACAATTGACAATTTCTTACTTATCATATTCAGCACTTATTTTTTAATTTTTAATTCTCTGTTTTCAATTTCTCCAGTCTGCTTTCAATCATTCCGGCAATATCATCATCGGCCTGATAGTTCTGCTTCAATGAAAGCAAATATTGTTTAGCATCCAAGTTACGCCCCAACTTCATATACACATCAGCCAATAACACAAAGCTGCGTGCCAGCCAATAGGTATGCGGTGTACTTACCTCAATGTAATTCAGCACCTCCTGCTCCGCCTTATCCGTTTGTCCGCCGTCAAAGTAAATCTGGGCGACTTTATATTTGGCCTCCGCTCCATATACATTACGGGTGTCTTTCGCCAAGACCTTCAAATCTTCCATAGCTCCATCCGTCTTGCCGGCATCCAAATAAGCTTTTGCACGGTAATAATGTGCCTCGTTAGACAATTCCGGCGCCAGTTTAGTATCGGCCAGCAAATCTGTTGCGGCAAAGATAATCTCTTCCTCATTTCCCAGCATATGCGCACTGCGTAACATTCCGGTTTTTGCAAGCCGGCGACGCTCCATAGAAGCGGCTTTATCTTTCAATTGCTTGTAAATATGCAAGGCTTTTTCATAATCCTTCGCCGTATAAGCCATTTCGGCCCCCATCAACATGGCATCTTCAGAATATTTGTTGTTGGGATATTCCAATACTTTATCCAAATGCCGGGCTGCACTTTCATAGCTTTCTGATTATAGTCTATCAAACCGATATAATAGTTGGCATTCAGACTGAAAGCACCTTCGGGGAAAGTCTGTAAATAACGGGTAAAGCTGTTGCGGGCCTCGGCGACCTCACCCCGCATATATACCCTTTCGGCAGCCACATAGGTCAATGAGTCACGCTCATTCACATCAAAGTTGGCACCGCCGGGGATAGTTGAAGCAAAATTGGCATACTCATCCACCTTATTCAAATCAATATAGATCGATTTCAAGTCACGCTGCGCCAAACGCGCCTCCTCACTGCCCGGATAACCGGCTATGACCTGCTTATAAGCCTGGATGGCTTCAGGATACTTGTCATCCTGATAGTATAGCAAACCGATCTCGTTAGCCGCCCGCCGTGCGACATTGCTCTCCGGAAATTTCTTCACCAGAATATTGAAACGGGCAATGGCATTGGCATTATCCTCCATCTGCACAAAAGCACGTCCCTGCTCGTAAAGGGCATCATCCATGTATTGTGATTCCGGATAATCCGAAATCAAGCGGTTCAACGTCTGCACTTTTCCATTGTAATCACGTTGCAAACCACGCACAAACGCCTCCTGATACAAAGAGTAATCCCCCAGTGACGGATCAATCTCCACCGCACGGGCATAATCCTGACGAGCCTGCTCAAAACGGCGGTCATAGAAGTTGCAGTCACCTATGCGGTTATAGGCATCTGCCTGCATGGTGCGTTCATTGATACTTCCCCTGTCCACAAAACGGGTAAACCAAGTGCCCGCATTTCCATAATTTTTCTGTTTGAAATAAGTATATCCCAAGTTATAGAGCGCCAAACCATATTCCTGTCCGTTCTTGCTGGTGGCAAATTCCAGATACAAGCGGTAATCGTTACCCGCCTGCGGAAAACGGTCCAGACGATAATTGATTCCCCCTCCAGAAATAAGCGTCCGCCTTTGTCGCCTGATTGTATTGCCCCACAGCAAGCGATTGGTTGAAGAACTCCAGAGCCTCCTGAAACGGGCATTCGCAAATGCCTGTGTGCCCAGCCGGAACAAAATCTTCTGCTTGGCCTCCATAATGCGTGTGCCCGGATGCTCAATCTTTGCTATAGATTTTAAAGCAGCTTCATAACTGCGGGTATTCATATACACCTCTATCAAATAATCATTGACACGCTCCGTATAAGGTGAATTCGGGAACTCATTCAGAAAACGCTCAAACACGGTTACCGATTCGGCAAATGGAGAATAAGAGGTTTCATGAATACACAAAGCATAATTATAAAGAGCCTGTTCCTTTACTTTCGGATCAAAACTGAAATTGGCAGCCTGCTCGAATGCCATGCGTGCCCTGTTCCTCTCCTTCAAGTTCAAATAAGCCAGCCCCATGTGTAGATAAGCATTCTGTGACAAGGCATCATGTACCGAAGCCATTTCCCCCAAAGTAGCGGCAGCCTTGGAATAAACACCAGTATAATAATAACTCATACCGAGTTCATACAAAGGCTTACGTTGCGGGTGGGAAACACTTTCACGGTATCTTTCCAAAGGAGGTATCGCCGCTTGGTAATCATTCAATCCGAAACAAGCCTCTCCCCAAATCCGTTCCATCTGAGGAACATCCTTTTTAGCCGGATATTGCTCCAGATACGCTTTTGCCACAGTACGGGCCTGCTGATAATTTCCTTTCACCAAATAAATCTCTCCTATATAATAAGGAACCAATGCTGCATATACGGCATCATTCTGCAAAGACTGGAAACTTTTCAGCGCCTTGTCATAGCGTTTCTCCACATAATCAATATAAGCCAGATTATAGACAGCGTCATCCTGATATAATGGGCTTACCTCTTTCAGCAAGGTAAACCATACAGCCGCTTCACGCAGATTGTCTTCTTTCAAATAAGAGGTGGCCAGACGCATGGCACAATCATCTCTTTCCTTATCAGGCAAAGCCTCCAGATCACACGACCGGAACAGGGCAATGGCCTCCTTGTATTTTCCCTCCATAAAATAAGCAGAGGCAATCAGTGACAGCACCCTGTTTTTATGGCGGGAATCAGGATATTTGTCCAGATAAGCCTGTAACAGCTCCATGCTGTCCCCGCCTTTCAACTCATATTCCCGGCATACCCGGTTATATTCCTTGTCACCTGCCACATCCTTGGGAGTGATCTGCTGCGCCATTCCCTGCAAGGAACAGCCTCCCATCAATGCGGCCATCAATAAGGTTTTTCTTTTCATATCTTATCATTAAAGTTTATGTTCTTTCAAAAAACGCCGGACTCCTTCACGCACAGAATCCAGCCCGAATTCTTCGGGATTCACTTCATCCAACGGAAGCCAGAAAGACTCCGCCACATCATCCATCGCCTTTATCCGGCTGGTATCTTTCACTTTACAAAGAAAGAACAGATCCAATGTATGTACCAGAAATCCTGAATAAAGATAAGTGTTGGGCAATGAAAACTGATAAACAGCCTCCTCCACCTGCAAGCCGGTTTCTTCCAACACCTCGCGTGCCACACCTTCCTCGCCGGTTTCATGCATATCAATAAACCCGCCGGACAGGTCCAATGTTCCCTTCGCCGGTTCTTTTCCCCTGCGGCACACCAACAACTCATTCTTATCATTCAAGATAAAAGCTACAGTAGCGGCACTGGAATTGAAATAATACACAAAGCCACAATCAGCGCAACGCTTTGATTTCTCATTGTTCACTTCAAAGTGCGGCGAACCACACTTCGGACAATATTTGAATAGTTCCAACGGATGCATAATTACTCCTTTCTAAGTATAGACACCGCAAAGATAGCGCAAATGACAGATAATTCATTAATTAAATCTAAAAGAAGAAAGAGAAAACACAATTCTTAGTACATTTGTTAGCAAAACAAAACGTAAATTCTTACATGGAAATTGCCATTATTATCGCACTTATCTTATTAAACGGGGTATTCGCCATGTCCGAAATCGCCCTGATCTCAGCGCGTAAAAGTAGTTTGTCCAATGATATCCGTCATGGAAGCTCTACAGCGCGTATCGCTTTAAAGCTTGCCAATGACCCGGACAAGTTTTTATCCACCATCCAAATCGGAATCACCCTGATTGGTATATTGACCGGTATTTACTCCGGTGACGTGCTGGCCACCGACTTTGGGAACATACTGACTGACGCCGGCGTACCCGCCACATATGCCTATTTATTGGCTCAAACCCTGATTGTCATCCTGGTCACTTACCTCACTATTATCTTTGGCGAGCTGGTGCCCAAACGCATTGGCATGAGTGCCTCCACCCGTGCTGCCAAGCTATTGGCACGTCCCATGTACTGGCTGTCCGTCATCGCCTCTCCTTTTGTATGGATACTTGCCAAAAGCACTTCACTTATCTTCAACCTGCTGCATATCAACACAGCGGAAGAAAAAGTGACTGAAGAGGAAATCAAATCCATGATAGACGAAGGAACCGAGAACGGTGAAGTGCAGGAAGTGGAACAGGATATTGTGGACCGTGTTTTCTCTCTGGGCGACCGCAGTATCAACACCATCATGACCTATCGCAGCGACATCGTATCCATTGACATAGACATGAACAACAAGCAGCTGTATGACATCGTATGCCAACACCTGTACCAAGTTTACCCTGTAACTCAAGGAAACACCCTGGACAACATCATCGGAGTAGTTTACCTGAAAGACCTCTTCGGGAAGCTGAACAGTTGCGAATTCAATCTGCGTGATGTGATCCGTCCGGCACAATACTTCCACGAAAACATGGATGTATATAAAGTATTGGAACAAATACGCCAGCACAACATCAAATACGGATTAATCTGTGATGAATTCGGCAGTCTGCAAGGCATCATCACCATGAAGGACATTCTGGAAGCCCTGGTAGGCACCTTGCCCAGTGACTCGGAAGACCCCGATATCGTTCCCCGCAAGGACGGAAGCTGGTTGATAGACGGCCAATGTTCTTTCTATGACTTTCTGAGTCATTTCGAAATGGAGGATTTATACCCCGATTATAATTACAACACGTTGAGCGGCCTCATCCTGCAACAACTAGGCCACATTCCCAAGACCGGTGAATCCATGGAATGGAATGACTTCACACTGGAAATAGTCGACATGGACGGAGCCCGGATAGATAAAGTATTAGTAACACTAACCCATAAAAACGAAGAGGACAATTAACATGCTGCAAAGAGATTACATTATGCGGTTGCTTCAACAATTTTTCGAAGCATTGGAAAAGTTGGTAGAAGAAAGAGATAAAAAGGACGGTCCCGAGCTGCAATTGCAACTTCAAAGCATTTATCGTGCCTACTTCAATCATCCTTCCACCTTCTATTATGATCAGGATGCGGAATATATACTGAACGAGATGGGACAGAACTATGGTGGCGAGGAATTGCTCACGCGCATCGACATGTTATCCGAACTGCTCTATCAGGATGCTTTGTTGAAAGAGTCCGAAGAACAAAAATATTTGTTAAGAAAATCGCTATTCCTGTTGAACTATTTAGATACACATAGCGATACCTTCTCATTTGAAAGAAGAGGGAAAATCGGCGAAATAGAGAAGAAAATAGGTGATTAGCTCCTCTTATTGCACTTTTTTTCAAAGAAATCCTGTTTTTTCTTGCAAAATAGTAGATAAATTAAAAAGTATTCCTATATTTGCTTACAGATTGATAACATTAAAATCGGTATATTATGGAGAAAATTGATAGTCTCGACAGACAAATTCTAGAAATTATATCCCAAAATGCCCGCATCCCGTTTAAAGATGTCGCAGCAGAATGTGGAGTTTCACGCGCAGCCATTCACCAGCGTGTGCAAAGATTAATTGATTTGGGAGTTATTATCGGTTCAGGATATCATGTGAACCCTAAGAGTTTAGGGTATAGAACCTGTACATACGTAGGAATCAAGCTGGAAAAAGGTTCCATGTACAAAAACGTAGTGGCAGAACTGAAGAAGATTCCCGAAATTGTGGAGTGCCACTTCACTACAGGTCCCTATACCATGCTGACCAAACTTTATTCACGCGATAACGAGCATTTGATGGACTTGCTGAACTCAAAGATTCAGGAAATTCCCGGCGTTACGGCTACCGAGACCCTGATCTCTCTGGAGCAGAGCATCAAAAAAGAAATACCCATTCAAAGCTAAGAAAGAATGGAATGGCTGAATGAATACCATTTAGGCGGTATTGCCATCGGCATTTGTACCTTTTTAATAATCGGTCTTTTCCACCCCATCGTGGTCAAGGCCGAATATTATTGGGGTACACGGTGCTGGTGGATATTTTTGGTACTGGGCATAGCAGGCATTATAGGGACTGTGCTTATCAGTGACATCCTGATTTCCTCTTTATTGGGTGTCTTCTCCTTCTCTTCTTTCTGGACTATCAAGGAGATATTCGAGCAACGCGAACGCGTGCTGAAAGGCTGGTTTCCGATGAATCCGAAACGGAAACACGAATACGTATAGAAACTATTCTTTCCGGCCAAACCCTTTGCAATCCAATTAAAGGGTTTTTATTTCTTCTTCAGGAAGCCCTGTAGCCTGTACTATGACATCAGATGACACTCTCAAGTTTCGCGCATTCCTCATGCGCTCTTCGTAAACGTTTCCGCGATTCTAATATCATACGCATCCCGTGCCTGCAACATATCAAACAAAAATTATTTCACAACTTTATCCCCTGCTCCGTACTCTGCAAACTCTTCTTATTCCTATATTTGAAATTCTTTCCTTGCATATAATAATTGAATCCTAATGAAAAGCAGAAACTTCGGTCCTTCATCCTGCCGGATGAGAAATTGTAATAAGTTCCTTCGTGCGTAGTGGAATCATACCCCAAAGTGCCCAACAAATACCTCATATTTCCAGTAATTCCCAAATGTTTGTTCACACGCCAAGTTACCGTCAGTTCCGATTCAGACCCATAATGTTTCCGTTTGTTATTCACACCATAGCTGAAAGGCCGATAATTCCCATAAAGATTCCATGACAATCTTTTATAATGTCCATACGTATTAAGATTAACATAAAGAGAGCCCTTTCCATGCTGATGAGTATAGAAATGAGTATCATACCCTATATTTCCACCAAATGCAGATGGCGGAGGCAATGGTTCACCCCCTCTGCTAGGAGAGATGAGAAAAAGAAATAGTCATTGGGAACGTTTGGGCCTTCCATTAAGCCTTCGGCTTGGGAAATGGAACTTTTACAACAATCTGGTCCTTTCTAATGCAGGAGATCCTTACATCACGGAAAATATAACCCATAACAGCCACCAGAATATCCATATTGTAAATCAAAATATAGACCGTAAAAATATAAGAAGAATCAATGAAACATTCAGCATGTTATATGATATAACTACCCTGCAAAGCATCGGACTTAACTGTATGGTAAAACAGGCTGGAAGCACACTAAAATCTTCTTCTTTTTCCGAAACACAAGAAACAGAAAAGGAATATACCTCTTCCTACCATAGTAAAGGGAAAGGGAATGACAAAATATATCAGGCTAGTTTGAACTATAATTGGAAATCAAAAAACGGAAAGAATACTTTGCAAACAGTTCTTGATTATTTGAGAAGTGATGAAACGAAAGAACTGAATCACCATTATCTTTATCAGTATCCGGAGAAAAACGAAGAGGATAATAAATGTAGCAACACCGGAACTGTTTCTGATTTATGGAAAGCAGAAATAAATTATATCTTCTTGCTCAACAAACATTCCAGGTTGAAATGGGGTGGCGACTATGGATTTAGCAGAAAATCGATTTGGAAAAACTTGGAAACATTTCCTTGAAGTTTGAAAGTAGACTACAATTGTTCTTTAGCCGATGTTTGCCGCGATCAGCATACCACTTTTGGAGGTATGAGTTCCTGGATGTCCAGACGGGGCTATAGCGTTAAACAAGTCAAGGCAGATGCGGTCTGTGATTATTATGGCGGCGTTGAACCCTCCCGACCGACAACTTTCTCTCCTTCGTTCACTCAAATAGCCCCCGCCATGTTGTCGGAAGAAGAGTTTAGTCTTTCCGGGATCACAATCACCTTTAACAGTGGAACCACCATTTCGGTCAAACGGACCACTCCCGGTGGGTGTTATAAAAATGTTACGCGATTACGAAAGAAAGGAGGGAGATCCATGTATTCTCTAACATCAGCCAATCGCTACTATCTGTACCAGGGCTTTGTTCGTATGAACCTTGGCATTGACGGTTTATTCAAAATTATACGATCGGAAATGAAGGACTTGTCTCCCGTTTCCGGAGATGTCTTTTTATTCTTTGGCAAAAACCGGCAGAGTGTAAAAATACTGCGTTGGGATGGTGATGGCTTTCTTCTGTACTACAAGCGTCTCGAAGGTGGAAGTTTTGAGTTGCCGACATTTAACCCCCATACAGGCAATTATGAGATCTCTTATCAGGTTTTGTCTTTTATCTTAAATGGAGTGTCATTGAAGTCTGTACGGTTGCGAAAACGTTTTAGGATTTAATGTAATGTACTGTACATTAGCTATTTGATTTCAAATTACCATCCGATTATTTTGGCCGACTCATTGATTTTTTGTACTTTTATGCCATGAAAAAGGATGAGGTCATAGAGTTATTGAAGGAGCGAATCAAGGAGTTGCGGGATGATAACAACAGACTCCTGGACCAGATAGATGATTTGATAAAGGAGGTTTCTTCCCTTAAAGAGGCACTCCTTCAAAAAAGGCGAATCTCTTAGCAAGCAACAGCGTCTTACTAAGGGGAGCGCCAAACTTGTATCAAACACATCCGAACAGCAACCCCCCTCAGCCTGCATTGCCGGAGGAAGAGCGGCAGAAGAGAGAAGCAGAAAAAGCGGATAAGCGTAAAGCCAGAAAGAACAATGGGGCCAAACGTGACATGCATTATGAGATGGAGCAGGAGGAACATGACGTTTATCCCGAAGATCCTGATTTTGACATCAATAACGCCCGGCTGGTTACCATCGCTACCAGAATATGTGTCCGCTATGAATGTGTACCCATGCGCTTCATCAAGCACGTCTACAGGATACACACCTACGCGCAAGACGGTCGTCTCTTTGAGGGAAAAACACCGGTCTCGGCTTTCTTGAATTCCAGCTATGACGGCTCATTCATTGCCGGGCTGATGGAATTGCGTTATATACAATCGCTACCTGTTGAAAGAATCATCAACTACTTCGAAGATCATGGCTTTATGCTGAAGAAACCTACGGCTCATAAGTTGATAGAGAAAGCCTCAGGCCTCTTTGAAAATCTTTATAAGTGTATCCGGCAGACAGCTTTGAGTGATCCTTATAAGGCAGCCGACGAAACCTATTACAAAATACTCGTCCCGGAAAAGAACAGCAAGGGAAAAGGATTCAGGAAGGGATACCTTTGGGTGGTTGTGGGCATAAACACCAGGATGATATACCTGCTCTATGATGACGGCTCCCGCTCTGAAAAAGTTATTCTTAACGAATTAGGCGGTTGCAAAGGTATCATACAAAGCGACGGATACTCACCTTACCGGAAGCTCGAAAGCGATGCTTATCCCCATATCACACGCATCCCGTGCTTGCAACATATAAAACGGAAATTTATAGATTGCGGTGAGAATGACCCGGATGCAAAAAGAATCGTAGAGCTGATAAACACACTTTATCAAAATGAACATAAGCATAAAATCGGGGTTGACGGATGGACGGTGGAACAGAATCTTATCCATCGAAAAGTATGCGCCGGACATACTGGGAGAAATAAAAGATGTGCTTGATGAAATAGAAGAACGGGGGGATTTGTTGCCTAAGTGCGAATTGCAGGAAGCTATCACCTATCTTCGCAATGAGTGGAATGCCGTGGTGGACATCTTTAATTATGGTGACACTTACCTGGACAACAATATAGTTGAACGGATGAACCGGTACATATCCTTATCAAGAAAAAACTCTTTGTTCTTCGGCAGCCATAAGAGAGCCGAACGGGGCGCCATACTCTACACGATAGCACTTACTTGTAGGATGAATAAAGTGAATCTGTTTGAGTATCTCACGGATGTCATAAACAGAACTGCCGAATGGCAACCGAATACACCACTGGAAAAATACAGGCAACTGCTTCCTGACAGATGGGAAAAGGCTAATGACTAAAAAGGGATCATTAGACTTTTTATTTTTAATATACTATATAGAATCGCGGAGACGCTTACCATGACAGTCTACTTTTAATACTTCAAGGAAACGTTCCCAGGTTTTTCTAAATCTATTTTCTGCCAAATCCATAATGATTCGTTTTTATACCCAAGATATAAGAACAAAAAAAAGAGAGACAATATAGAAGCGCGGAGATGCTTACATATTCCTTCAGCCCCGTTCCATCTCCAAAAACGCATCCCAAGGTGATGACTGTCCGGCAAAATACTCACATTTCATCAAATGACAACAACCGGACGAATAAGGTGTATCATCCGGTCGAAGTCGTTGTATCTTCCCTTCAAGTAAATTGTTTCACTTAAGTGATGATATTATATCACCTTAGTGATGAACTTTCATCACTATAGTGCTCAAACTTCATCACTTAAGTGAAACAACTGAATCAAAAGGAAGATATCGTGTAATCAACCGGACGAAACAGCTTGTTATTCAGGATGTTTACGCTTAGTCACTTTTCTCTAAAACCCCACGAAAAACACTTGCAAAACGCTATTTTACACAGTATCTTTGTTCCAACGGAAACCTAAAACAACAAATAATGAATAAAAAGTTATTGAACAAAGTAATGAAGAAGCTTGCTTCCTCGAATGTAGTGATAAGTCCGACAGTGAAGAGTTCATCTACCTCATTATCAATGCAGAAGAAACCGGAAACGGAACAAGTACAGCAAAAACTGGAACAATATTTGCTGAGCCGATACCACTTCCGCTTCAACCTACTGACGGAACAAACGGAATGTTGCAAAAAGACGCTGACACACCTATATATAAGGTAATAAGCCAGCGCACCCTGAACAGCCTGTGCCTGGAAGCACGTGCACGTCACATCAACTGCTGGGACAAGGATGTAAGCCGGTTCGTGAACTCGGAGCAGATGCCGGACTATCATCCGTTACTTTCCTATATGAACACCCTTCCCGAATGGGACGGCAAGGACCGCGTGACTCCGCTGGCACAACGCATATCTACGAAAGATTTCTGGGTGAACAGTTTCCACCGCTGGATGCTGGGCGTAACTGCCCAGTGGAGCGGACGCATGGCCCGGTGCGCCAACGCTGTGGCCCCCATGCTGGTGAGCAGCGAGCAAGGGAGATGCAAATCCACTTTCTGCGAATTGCTGATGCCCGATTCGTTGAAAGACTACTATACGGACAGCTTCGAACTGACCGGACAGGCAGGATGCGAGCAGAAGCTGGCTTTCTTCGGACTGATTAATCTGGATGAGTACGACCGTCTTTCACCACAGAAACTGCCATTGCTGAAAAATCTGATGCAGATGAAAAAACTGGATTTCCGCAAGTCGCACCGCTCGTCCTACAGCCATCTGCCCCGGATGGCCTCGTTCATCGGCACCAGTAACCGGAAAGCGCTGCTCACCGACCCCAGCGGAAGCCGCCGTTATTTCTTTGCCGAGGTAAAGGAGAAGATAGACTGCTCGCCACTGGAGCACAAACAGCTTTTCGCCCAGCTGAAAGCAGAACTGGACGAGGGAAAGCGTTACTGGTTCTCGGCGGCGGAGGAATCCGAGCTGAAACTGCGCAACCAGGCCTATTATGCCTTGCCTACCGAAGCGGAAATGATTCTCCATTGTTTCAGACTGCCGGATAAAGGGGAAGACTTCAAACTTTACTCGGCAGTATGCTTGTTCAATATCCTGCTGAAACGATATCCGGCAGCCATGCGCGGCATCACGATAAACAAAATGGGAAGAATCATGAATTCCCTGGGAGCGGAACGGATGCATACCACAACAGGAAATATGTATAAACTGGTAGCACTGGCCGGGTAAAAACATCCCTGAAGCTATTATGAAGGAATTTATAATGATTCCTTCATAATAGCCTTCTGTATATCAACACATTACCCTTCCATGAAGGATTTGAACAATTTTATCGCTTATTTTAATTCCGATGTACCACCATCTTCTTATTCCGGCCGGTAAACCTGCAAAGGCAGCTCACCTTTCAAGGCTCCCAACGCATTATAAGCCAGCGAGCCCATCTCGTCTTCACCGGGCATCAGCACAACCGGCGCCAGATAATCAATCTGTTCCTTGAGAATCCCTACACAGTAATCACTATGGGCAATGCCTCCCGTCAGAATAATGGCATCCACCTGCCCACGGAGCGTGACATACATGGCCCCTGCCTGTTTCGCCACCGTATAGAGCATCGCATCCAATACCCCTTTATAAGGCTCCTCGCCTTCGGAAGCTTTCCGGGCAATAGTCACCACATCATTCATACCCAGATGGGCAGTCAGCCCCCCTTTGCCATTCAGCATCTTCTTGATCTGCTTTAACGTATACTTACCGCTGAAGCACAATTCCGCCAACTGGTCGGCAGGAATGGTTCCCGCACGTTCGGGAGAAAACGGCCCCTCACCGTTCAAGGCATTGTTAACATCAATCACCCGTCCTTTGCAATGGGCACCCACCGATATGCCACCCCCCCAGATGCACCACAATCAGATTCAACTCTTCATAATGTTTCCCGATGGAAGCGGCATATTTACGCGATACCGCCTTACTGTTCAAGGCATGGAAGATGGAAATGCGCTCTATCTCCGGTATTCCCGTCAGGCGGGCGGCCGGTTGCAGCTCGTCTACCACTTCGGGATCGGCAATGTAGGCGGGACAATGGCATTCCCGGGCTATTTCATCGGCAATCAGCGCGCCCAAATTACAGGCGTGCTCCATCCGGGCGTTGAGCAAATCGTGTTTCATCTGTTCGTTAATGGCATACACCCCGCCGGGCGTAGGCTTCAGCAGACCGCCACGGGCAATGACGGCATCAAAATCCAACGGAATATCCGCCTCGGCAAGCAATCGCAATACAAAGTCCTTACGGTACGCATACTGTTCGTTGACGTGGTGAAACTCCGACAAGTCATCCGCAGTATGATGGGCCCCTGCCGCCCACACCGGCTTTTCATCGATGAAAAGGGCTATTTTGGTAGAAGTAGAGCCCGGATTAATCACAAATATCTTCATAATTTAAAGGTTTTATCCGGCCACGCAGGCCAATGCCAGACTATAATATTTCGAATTACCGGAATCGGCACGCGAAGGAACCACTACAGGAGAAGTAGTACCTCGCAACATACCTGCCATGTTGGCGTCACCAAACAACGACACCGTTTTATAGAATGTATTTCCCGACTCGATATTGGGAAAGATCAACAAATCCGCATGTCCCACCACCGGCGAGCTGATTCCTTTCACCTCACCGCTATGCGCATCACATGCCGTCTTCACATCCATGGGTCCGTCCAAGTACATGTTTCCGTAAGCACCGGCGGCGGCACGTTCCTTTAAAGTCACATAATCCAGTGTATGAGGGAATTTCTCGTTTACTTTTTCCGTACAATGAATCAAGGCCACACGGGGAGCTTCTATTCCCATGCGGCGGCATACCTCCAGATCATACCGCAGCATCGCCTCGAATTGTTCCAAGGTAGGACGGGGAATGACCGCTGCATCCGAGAAGAACAGCAATTTCTTGTACATCGGGATCTGTGCCACCGTGATATGGCTCAGCACATTCCCTTTCGGCAGGATACCATGTTCCTTATTAAGCACGGCCCGCAATAAATTATCCGTATTGATAATCCCTTTCATCAACACGTCCGCATGTCCCTCACGTATCAGCGAAACAGCTTCCTGGGCTGCTTTATCGGGACTTGTCGCCTCGTATACTTTCACATGATCCGGATATTGAAGGCGGATATATTCCGAGTTCAGCAAATGGGGCGTATCCGCCACCAATAAGAAATCGGCAAAGCCTTCGTGCAAACTGCGGGTTATAACGTATTCGGTATGAGGGTCATTGGGGCAAACAACCACCACACGTTTCCGCTCTTTCAACGAACGCAAACGGCATATCAGGCCGGCGAAGTCTTGTATAGGTTCCATGGTCATTAGATTTTTAGCAAATATGAAAAATAAATCTGAATTTATCCCTATCTTTGCTTAGTTTCTATGAATAATTTAACTTATGAAAACGTTTCAAACATTTGACATTTCAGCCGAGTACGATGCCATACACCGCACCTTTCCCTGCCACAAAGATGCTCCAGTCATAGGGCTTACCGGAAACTTCCAGGAAGGCGCATGTACTTTGCTGGAAGGATATTTCACTTCCATTCTGAAAGCAGGAGGTATTCCTTTCATTATTCCTCCTGTTGACGAAACTAACAGTTTGATAAACTCACTGAATGCATTGGATGGCTTGCTACTGACCGGCGGTGCGGATATCAATCCCTTGTTCCTTGGAGAAGAACCGATAAAGGAATTACACAGTATAAATCCCCGGAGGGATCGTCAGGAGTTATTGCTTGCCAAACTGGCCGCCGACCGGCAGATACCGATTCTGGGAATATGCCGCGGCATACAGGTGATGAACGCCGCTTTTGGAGGCAGCCTGTATCAGGATATCCACGTACAGATGGAAGGGGAACGGATCAAACACGATCAGGATTTGGGACGGGGATATGCCTCGCATACGGTCCGGATAGAGAAAGATTCCTTACTCTATAAATTGTTTGAAACAGAAATATTGCCGGTCAATTCGTTTCACCATCAGGCGGTAAAGGAGGTTGCGCCGGGTTTCAGGGTAACTGCCCGCTCATCCGACGGAGTCATTGAAGCGATGGAATCTACCGAATGCAAGTCCATGATGGGAGTACAATGGCATCCGGAATGTTTCATTCTGGAAAACAATACCTGTATGATGCCGGTATTCCACTGGCTTATACAGGAATCCACTTCTTTCAGAGAAGCCAAAAAACTTCACAACCGCATGATAACGCTGGATTCACATTGCGACACTCCCATGTTCTTCGATCAAGGAATAAACTTCGCCACCCGTGACAAGAAAATCCTGGTAGACCTGCATAAGATGACGGAAGGACATCTGGACGCAACCATCATGGTGGCTTACCTGAAGCAATTGGAACGTACCGATGAAGCCTTATCGGCCGCTACTGCCAAAGCAGACCGCATCCTGAACGAAATAGAGGAGATGGTTGCCAAGAACTGTACAGCCGTAGATATAGCATATACTCCCGCTGATCTGTGCCGTTTGAAAAAAGCAGGGAAAAAGGCTGTCATGCTGGGCATTGAAAACGGATATGCCATTGGCAAGGATATCACGAATGTAGAACGTTTCCGCCATCGTGGCGTGGTGTACATGACACTTTGCCACAACGGAAATAATGATATCTGCGGCTCTGCCCGTTATAATGAGGAAGGACTGGGCGTAAGCACATTCGGTGAACAGGTGATAAAAGAAATGAACCGTGTGGGAATGATGGTAGATGTTTCTCATGCCGGAGAGAAAAGTTTCTATGATGCACTGGCAATCAGCGGCAAACCGATCGTAGCCTCTCATTCTTCGGCCCGTGCCCTTTGCGACCATCCGCGCAATCTGACGGATGACCAATTGAAAGCATTGGCAGCCAAGGGGGGGGTGGCACAGGTATGTATGTATGGCGGATTCCTGCGCAAGAACGGAGAAGCTACCATCAAGGATGCCATCGAGCATCTGAACCACATGGTAAATGTCATGGGCATAGAACATGTAGGGATAGGAACCGATTTTGACGGTGACGGCGGCATCAAGGCTGCGCTTCGGCATCAGAATTGATAAACTTTACACGCCGGCTGCTGTTGGAAAGATACAGTGAAGAAAATATCCGCCTCATTTGGGGTGGAAACTTCCTGCGCGTTATGGAAGAAGTACAAAGAAAATAACGTAACTTTGCGGCGCAGCCCCCTTCCATATAAAGGATAATGCACAAATAAATAACAGAAGAATAAGTATGAAGATAAGAAATGTTTTAGTAATCCCGTTCTTGCTGCTTGTATTGACAGCCGTTTCGTGCGGAAACAGTAAAAGCAGAAACGACCGGACAGAAACCGTAGACAAAGAAGTGATCAAGGCTCCCGAGTTCGATGCAGACAGCGCCTACCAGTACATTCAGGTACAAGCAGACTTCGGTCCCCGTGTTCCCAACACACAGGCGCACAAAGAATGTGGGGAATATCTGGCAGGACAATTGGAAAAATTCGGCGCCAAGGTATACAATCAATATGCCGATCTGATAGCATACGACGGTACGATACTGAAATCACGCAACATTATCGGTGCTTACAAGCCCGAAAGTAAAAAACGTATCCTGCTTTGCGCCCATTGGGACAGCCGCCCGTATGCCGACAATGATCCCGACCCGAAGAATCACCATACTCCTATACTGGGAGTGAATGATGGTGCCAGCGGTGTGGGGGTGCTGCTGGAAATCGCCCGTCAGATACAGAAGGAACAACCTGCCCTAGGTATAGATATCGTATTTTTCGATTCGGAGGATTATGGAATTCCCGAATTTTATGACGGCAAGTACAAACAGGACACTTGGTGTCTTGGATCACAATACTGGGCACGTACCCCACATGTTCAGAACTATAATGCACGCTATGGAATCTTGCTGGATATGGTAGGAGGAAAAGATGCCACGTTCTATTATGAAGGTTACTCGGCCCGCACCGCCCGTTCCGAAATGAAGAAAATCTGGAAAAAGGCACATGAGCTGGGATATGGCAAATATTTTGTAAAAGAAGACGGCGGTGAGACGGTGGACGACCATATCTATGTCAACAAGTTGGCGCGTATCCCGTGTGTGGACATCATTAACTATGATGCCGACAATCCGCAAAGTTCTTTCGGCTCTTTCTGGCATACGGTAAACGATACGATGGAAAACATTGACCGTAACACGCTGAAAGCGGTAGGACAAACAGTGATGGATGTGATTTATAATGAGAAATAAATGATAAAATAATGAAAACAATAAACGAACTTCAGAACGAAGTGATAGAAGAGTTCAGTGATTTTGATGACTGGATGGACAAGTATCAATTGCTCATAGATTTGGGTAACGAGCAGGAACCACTCGCCCCCGAATATAAAACAGAACAAAACCTGATAGACGGTTGCCAGAGCCGCGTATGGCTGCAAGCCGATATGGAAGACGGCAAAGTGGTGTTCCAGGCGGAAAGTGACGCCTTGATTGTAAAGGTATCATTGCCCTGCTTATCAAAGTAGTCAGCGGACATACTCCGGATGAAATATTAAGCAGTGATTTATACTTTATAGAGAAGATAGGTTTGAAGGAACATCTGTCGCCCACCCGCAGCAATGGCTTGCTGGCAATGGTAAAACAGATGCGTATGTATGCGCTGGCTTTCAAGGCAAAAATGGCGAACTAGTGATTAGTGGTTAGTGATTACTAACCACTAAAAAATCATCGTCCCAGCCGCTTGGTATCGACATCGGTACGTTTCTTCTCTTTGTATCCGCCGAATTTATAGAGGAATGAAAATGTAAAGCTACGATTGTCCCAATTCATTTCTGTCCGGTTCCGTTGCTGCCCCCACGCCAGCCGGGTGGTCATATTCGATGTATTAAGAATATCATTTCCTTTCAATATCACCTTCGTCTTTCCATCCGGAGAAGCCCACTGAAGTGAAGTCGAAACATTACAAATAGGACTTAAGTTATACACCCCTTGTATGGCACGTGATTGGTAAAAACCAGCCAACGTACCTATGATATTCGGTTTCTTCGATAAGATGAATGTGTTTGTGGTATTCAGAATGACGCTGAATTTATGCCGGTTGAATGCAATATCATGGAAATGGCTGTTCTTGTCATGAGAGAACAGGCCGAAAGCAAAAATGCGCCCGTTCCACCATGTACTCACTTTATAAGAAGCCATAGTCTGTATGGTCCATCTTTTCTGAAAATCATAATTCACAAACTGATTCACCTCCGCCAGACGGTCGGGCAATTGATAAGGGAGCTGCACAAAGTAATCGGGTGTGTAATTGTAATTCACCCCTATCATATATCTATTCTTATACAGATAATTCAAGTCGAGCGAATAATTGGAACTTGGCTTCAGGTCGGGATTTCCATGAGCCTCGGTATAGCTGTCCACATACTGTATAATAGGTTGCAACTGCCAGTAAGCGGGATATTTACGATTACTGGTGAAAGACATTTGCAAGGTATGTCCATCTGCCGGAGTATAAGTTGTGTTTACAATGGGATACAGCATCCAGCTATGGCGTTCCCCGGCATGATAAAGCTCTGCGGCCAAGGAAACTTCGGCAGAGAACTTCTTCCCAAAACTATGTGAAGCGCCGGTGTACATATTCAGAGTATATTCTTTTCGAAGCAGTTTCTCGGAATTATCGGGAATCAAGGCTCCTGTTTCACCATCCCGATAGAACTGGTAGCTGTTATCGTGTGTGGCAGTGTACTTTACACCATAATTTATCTCGGTTCCACCTTGCAAGGAATGAAGCTGGTTGGCATAGAATAACCAGCGGTTGATACGTTGGTTGCTGTCATAATTCAATGTCCGGCTGACATCCTGCATATCTTTCTCCAGAAAGGTCTGTGACGGATTGGAGAAAAAAAGGAAATCCATTCCTGCCGAAAGGCCGAAAGAAGATTGATAATCGGCCGCCACATTATGTAACTGGCGGTCACCGTCATCCGTTTTATCACTGTGGGCTGTTCCACGCATTTTTGTACAGTCCTGCCCATAGCGGTATTGTGTATTGTAAACCACACTCAACAAGTTCTTCTTCCCGAAATCATAATCCGCCCCCAAGCGGAGGTTATGCCGGCCGCCATACCCTTTAGCCTCTGTTTTCAAATCCAACTCGTGTACGTCCCCCGCCATAGTGTGCCATGACTGTTTGTCCAATCCGAAAGTGGTATGTTTGAACCCGTATGAATACATCACATCCGCCGAAAAGCGCCGGGAAGTGTAGAGCAAATTTCCACGGCCTGCAATGTCTTCCCTGCGGGACTGTTCATACATAGCCGCCACTTCACCGGACCAAGAAGGCTTCTGCCCGATATTCGATTTTAGAATAACATTCACCATGGCTCCACGAATGCGGTAACGTGCCGGAGCAGCATACATGATTTCCGCTTTCTCCAGACGACTGACAGGGGTATTCTGAAGCACGGACTTCAAATCGTCCTTGTCCAGTGTACTTACTTTTCCATTTACTACCAAAGCAATACTGCGCCCCCCCAAAGTGAGATTGCCATCTTGTTCCACGATGCCGGGCAGTTCCTTTACCGCCTCGTAGGCGTTATTCACCGGAAGCCGCTCTACCATACGGGGTAAGTCATAGACCAGCTTTCCCCGCTCGGCCTTTACCACCGGACGCTCCCCTTGACCAACACCTCCGGCAATTGTTGGAAAAGGCTGTCCATATAGGTATAATTCACATCATTCTGCGCTTGTGCCGCAAATGCCGACAAGCATAAACAAAAGATAATCACTGTCCTCATCATCGTTTTATTTTTAATGTCCATGCAAAGTAAAGGTGAAAAATGTGCCGTATGTGTTACCGCCGGCTTATGAAGTCTTATTTAGTGTTATCAAAAGAAAGAGAATACTTATTTTGTACCTATTTTTGCCAAACCATGAAGATACCGTTTAAAGCCATAGCCGCATTGATTATCCTTTCGCTGATAGGCGTCTTTGCCTATCAGGCATATTGGTTGACAGGATTATACACCTCGATGAAGAAGGATATGGACAATTGCCTGATAGAAACATTACAGGTGAGTGACTACAATGAAATGATGGAACGGTGCGACTCCGTGAAACGAAGCAACGAAACCATAAATGGCTATATCGAATCCAGTATCAATCTGGACAGCAGTGCTTTGATTACCAAAGTTATAGAAACCGAGCCTTTCAAACAGCAAAAAAGATTTGGTCTGGAAATCAATGAACCGGTATCTACTACCATCGACAAAAACGGTACACTGGAACTGCTCACCAAATACTTCCAACGGGGTATCCACAGCCAGCTGGACCTTTTCACGGAAATCAACCTGCACACTTTCGACAGCCTTTTTACAAGGACACTTGCCATGCGCGGAATCATCTACCTGCCTCACCGCATCGAAATAGTGAATTTACGTCAAGACAGCACGGTCGTACAAGGACTCAGCTCACCTCAAAAAATACAGGCCGGGCAAAAAGAAGCAGTGAGCTACTATTACAATTATGACTTGTACAACAAAATGGCATACCGGTTATGGGTGGAACCGACAAATACCATCGTCTTGCAACAAATGAAGGGGATACTTTATACCTCTTTCTTTATCATTATTATATTGGGGGTATCATTCTGGTTTCTTATCCGTATCATCTTAAGGCAGAAAAGTGTAGAAGAAATGAAAGAGGACTTCACGCATAACATTACTCACGAACTGAAAACTCCGATAGCCGTAGCCTACGCCGCCAACGATGCATTACTGAACTTCAACGGAGCAGAAAACCTGACGAAACGACAGAACTATCTTCAGATTATCCAAACCCAGCTGAAACAGCTCAGCGGACTGGTGGAACAGATCCTTTCCATGAGTATGGAGCAACGGAAGAACTTCCGTCTGAACTATGAACCTGTCGAACTGAGGCCTATGTTGGAAAATCTGATCAGCCAACATAGATTGAAAGCTGATAAGCCGACTGAGTTCAAACTCATTATGGAAGAAAACATAACCCTACGTGCAGACCGCTTGCACCTGTATAACATGATCAGCAATCTGATAGACAATGCTATAAAATATTCCGATGAAAAGGCATATATTTACATTTCTGCAATACGCTGCAACAATCCATACAACGGTGACCGTAACGCTTATGTAATGCTAAAGATACAAGACAAAGGAATAGGTATTCCTGCCGACAGACAAAAACATCTGTTTGATAAGTTTTATCGGGTTCCGACCGGTAATCTGCATAATGTAAAAGGATATGGATTAGGACTTTATTATGTAAGAACAATGATAGAACAGCATAAAGGAACTGTTTCCGTGGAAAGCAGCACAGGAAAAGGCAGTACCTTTACACTTAAAATTCCCGAATAAGCAAATGGAAAAGATACACGTTTTATTAGTAGAAGATGAACAGACTCTTGCCATGATTATCAAGGACACACTGGAAGAACAGGATTTTATCATTACTACCGCCGGAGATGGTGAAGAAGGCTTAAGAAAGTTTTTCGAACAGAAACCGGACGTATTGGTAGCCGATGTCATGATGCCCCGTATGGATGGCTTTGAAATGGTACGCCGCATCCGCCAATCGGATAAAGCAACCCCGGTATTATTCCTCACCGCCCGGTCTGCCATCAATGATGTAGTAAAAGGATTTGAACTGGGAGCTAATGACTATCTGAAAAAACCATTCGGTATGCAGGAGCTTATTGTACGCCTCAAAGCCTTGATGCACAAAGCTTTTGTGGAAAAAGAAATAACCAATACCTACACCATCGGAGGATATCAGTTCAACTCCGTCACCCAACAACTGGATTTTGCAGGGAACATACAAGAACTCTCCCACCGGGAATCGGAAATCCTAAAACGCCTGTGTGAGAACCGGAATGAAGTGGTGAACAGCCAAAGCATCTTGTTGGAGCTATGGGGAGATGACAGCTTCTTCAATTCACGCAGCCTGCATGTATTTATTACGAAATTACGCCATAAACTGTCCAAAGACCAAAGCATACGGATTGTGAATGTAGAATAGGTTACAAACTGATTATAAACTAACACTTCTTCCCTCTAATCAAGACTTTCTGCCCGCCGGACAAGGTAGTGGCAAAGATATAATCATCTCCTCCCTCTTTCAGTTTCAAACGTTTGCGAAGTTCCGCAACCGATAATGGAAAGTTGCGGATCGTAATATTCGCCTTGTCCATATCCATCAAGAACGCTTTCAATTCCTTTTTTCCAAAACCCGATACGGCCTCAACCCGGAAACGACGTCCCGGAAAATCCGGAACCAAAGAAACAGAGGTATATAAATGGCTGTTGAGGTGAAGTTTCGCCACAGGATAGGTTTGTGTGAGAGAACGAAAAGCACCGGCTTTCAATATAGCGGCATTCGGTTCATACAAATAAGTTCCGACTTCATCGGCCAAAAGACAGGGCGATGTTTTTTCCCGCTTCAAGGTAAAGGTGTAATGCCGGCTCTCCCCGTTGCCTACAATATGTTCGCAATGGATGCTTACCTCCGATGAAACGGACTCTTTTTGCAGTATCAGCAATAACTCCTTGCACTCGTTATTCACAGCGACAATGTGTACCGCACGAACTGTTTTCAACTCGTTCAATGCCAATGACAGATCCAGCATAGGCGATAATTTCACCATCACTTTCTTTGCCTTATCAACCAGCAAAGGCTCCAAAACAGTAACATCCGGCTCGCAATCAGAGATGGCAACCGTCTTTCCACCGTGTCCGTCTCTTCTGGCAGGGTCTAAAAACAAGCAATCTACCGGAAGCATTTCCTGCAAATAGGATACCCCGTCCCGGTTGTGTATCCGAATGTGCCCCAACCCCAACAAAGGGAAATTATGCAAAGCCAGCTCACAAAGTCCTGACTGCCTTTCCACATAATCAGCCTGCTTGAAATTCCGGGAGATAAAGCTGCAATCAATACCGAAACCTCCGGTTAAATCGGCAAAAGTATCGCCTTCCAACAAAGAGGCCTTATACAAAGCAGTTGCTTCGGAAGAACATTGCTCCATAGACAAATGAGGGGGATACCATAATGCAGAAACCGGATACCATGAAGGTATCTTGCGGGCCGCCACCTGCCGTCCGGCAATTTGTGTGACAGCTGCCGCCATGTCTACATCGGGATATTTCTTACTTTGCAAAGCAAGTGTACGCGTATCGTCCTCTCTGTGTTCTTCGATGAAATGGAGTGTTTTTGTTGATATTTCCATCCTTTATCTAATTACTTTATAGTTCCGTTTTGCCTCTTCACGACTGCGGAAGTTGAAATGCCACCACTCACTGCGCAAAGGTTTATAACCCGCATCCGTCATGACCCGGCGCAGCAGCAAACGGTTTTTCCGTTCCTGCGCTGTAATGATTCCCTGCTGTACCATTGCCGCCTCGGTATCTATGTGTGCTTCCTTGCCCAAATGATCCACCTTGGTCCCCATAGGCAAAGGATTTCCTTTTTCATCTGCAATACTCACATCCACCGCCAAACCATAATTATGCAACCCTCCTCCCCGGGCCGGATTGGATACATATATATTTTTTGGGAAGTACCTTTTACCACATTCCACATTTTCTGCTGCACGGACATGGGACGGGCGGCATCATAAATAATCAGAGAATAACCGGGATACAACTCTTTCAACCGCTTTTGCGCTTGCAACAAGGCTTTGGCAGCCTCGGGATGAAGATAGGCCTCCTGCAAATCCTCATAAAGGACTTTCCCGGTAAAATTGTCGGCACGGGTATACATCAAATCTATTTTCAATGTCGGGTCCATCCGGCCTACATTCACCAATCCCAAAGAATCAAGATAATGCTCCATCCTGCTTTGCGAGAAAGCGGGACAGAGCATTATCAGCAATGATATAAAAATAAAAACAGACTTCATCTACAGCGGTATCTTTCTTACTATTATAATACAGACCTCAGTAACTCAGGAATCTCAATATTACAGCATTCCATCTCCTTCAGTATTTTCTTTCCTTCCGCCGTAAGCGAGAAATACATCTGGCGTTTGTCACAATCTCCCAAATTACGCTCTATATAGCCTTTATCCTCTACAGATCTGATAACCTTAGAAGTATTCGAATTAGAAAGCCCCAATTGCTCTGCTATCTCTCCCGAGGACAGGCGTTTCTTTCTGGAGAGACAGCACAGCAACATTCCTTCGTTCAGACAAAGGTGGTGCGCCTTTTCAAACCGTGTTTCAAATTCTGCAATAGCGCGATAGAGATCTCTTATTTTACATAAAGTTTCCATATTGCTCTTTCTTCTTGATGCTATTGCACAAAAGTACTTATTTTTTCAATAAAAACTCATCAATAGCCTTTTTAAATGACGCTTTGGGCATAGCCCCCTGTGCCATCTCCGGCTTTCCTTCCATGGGGATGAACAGAATGGACGGAATACTCCGTATACCAAACGCGCCTGCCAGTTCCTGTTCTTTCTCCGTGTCCACTTTATAAATCACAATCTGGCCATCGTATTCTTTTGCCAATTCGTCCAAAATAGGAGCTACCATTTTGCAAGGACCACACCAGTCAGCATAGAAATCCACAATAGCCGGTTTGTCACCTTCATATTTCCACTCTTCCGGGGTTTTCTCGAAATTATATACTTTCGCCAAAAATTCAGCTTTAGTCAAATGTATGACCTTTCCATTTCCTTCTGTTGCCATAGTTTCTTCTTTTACAGGGTTATTATTACTGCTTCCTCTGCCGCAAGCTGTTGTGGCAGCCAGCACAAGGGCTAAAAAAATAAAATCGTTTTATTCATACTTATTCCTCCTTCTTTATCTTTCTATGCTCCGGCATAAATGAACTGAGCAACAATCCCCCCATTGCCGCCCCCCAAATGGAACTGTTGACAGGAGAAGAAGTGATAGGGCAAGTCCCAGTGGTGCAACCTACATACCGCCAATACAAATATCCTCCTACCATTCCTGCCACAATACCAAGCAATGTCCATCCATACCTTTTTATAAACTCTTTTTTCATACTCTTCTTCATAATTAAAACCGGACTCTGTTATGTTATCTCCTTTAATTATTTCCTCAGGAAACTTTTTCCAAATATATTCCATACTTTCCTATATAACAAATTTCCTTAGGAAAATATTTAAATAATAACTTTCCTTCACGATTCGGCACCTACATTTACACAATATTCAGCAACACAAAAGGTCAAATCATTATACAACAACTATTTCCCGGCCCAAGACAGCACCACAGGACTCTCTACACGCACTCCGTATTCAGCCGCTTTTTCCAGTATATTCCTCGCCAACTCAGGCTTCTGATCATCACTAGCATAACGGAAATAGGCTTCCGCCGCCCGCACATGTGCCGCATCGGGCATCGGGAAAGCACGCTCTTCAGGAATTCCGAAATCAGAACTGCTCAGTTCTCTACGCTCTTCGGCATCCAACCGGTCTGATTCTACTGGTTTCATAAACTATAAGGTTTTAAAGTGAATAATCTTCATAAGAAAACAGAATGAATGGAATAAAGATGGCAGGAAAGTGTTAATCTATCACATTTTTCACGGATTACTTAAAATAAGAAAACTATTAATGCTGTTATTTCCAATGATTTATTATTTTTGTACCCACCTAGATAAACACAATGACCATGAAAAACAAACTATATTTTATTATAGTAGCCACGCTGCTGTGTCCAACATCGCTATATGCACAATCCGGCACTGACAAACGATCCGTTCTATCCTTTCAGACAGGTCCTACCCTCTACACCGGAAAGCTGATAGGAATAGCAGGATATTCCTCGAATTTGCGCAACGGCATAGGTTGGTCAGGAAGTTATACTTACCTGGTAGGAAACAAGCCTGCCATTAGAGCCGGATTCGGAATACTTTATCAAGGCAGCCGGTATACAGGCAACACGACAAATACCACAGACAAGATTCAAACACATTATTTTGCTCCACAGTTCTCCCTGCATTGGCTGAAACAACAATTCGATTGGTATTTTACTACCGGAACCGGATACCAGTTATATAAAGACGACAGTATGGTATATGATAAACCACGAAAAGTATCCATGAACAAATGGGCGGCAAACTTTGGAGTAGGCGGAGAATACCACCTTTTCACCCATTGGGGGATCAGTGCAAGGATAAGCTATATCCTGGCGTATTCCGGTGAATATTCCGTCCGCTACCATCATAAAGAATGGATGGTACAACCACATTATCCGATGAACGGTTCGGATGACATTTCTCAATTATCTTTCTCGGCAGGTATTAACTATCACTTTTAAAAAATTCAGACCATGATTAAATATCTTAGTACAATAGTATTAACTGTCGCGTTATGCTGTGCCTGCGATGGAGAAGACTTTTCAGCAGATCCTACTCTCATGCCACCTGCCACTCAGACAGGCGCCAATACCTTTGGCTGTCTGATAGACGGCTGGGTATATACAGGACAACGCTATGGACCGGACCATAAAGCATCCTACTATCCTGCTTATAATGAAGATGAAAAAGCAACAGTCCATGTATACGTTTGGGTAGATGACAATACGTCTATTTCTTTCAATATCATTGACCCGAAAGAAAAAAATATCACCGTTTACAGTGATATTGAAAAGATGGATAATGACCAGACTATCTATACCGACGCCGTATTCAAAGATGGTAATAAACAAGAAGAAAGACTGGAAGACGGCATTGTCAATATTACCCGCTTTGATTTGAACAACAGAATAATCAGCGGAACTTTTGAAGGAAGAAGAGTGACAGAAGGGCGTTTTGATTTAACATTCTAACATATACCCGTTGACAACTTAAGCTCAGCTTGCCAACGGGTAAATTAATCTCTTTCTTATTTTATCTTATCATACTGATCATTCGCACTAATCTCCGTGTATTTAGGCGCATCAATCATTTCCACCAAAGCACGTAACACAGGCCCTTCACCCATCGGATCATTTTCCTGAGTGGGACGATTATAATAAAATACGGTGGAAGGCATAATACCTGTACCGACACAAATAGCCGTCACATCACCATTCTCTGAAATTTTTGACAACATTCCTTTGAATCCCTGCCATGCTACATAAATGAAATCCGGATGCAACCATCCTTCCTTCACACCTTTAGCTATGCCAAATACAAACATAGAACTACCGGTAATTTCTTCATAAGAATCTTCTTTATCCAACAACTGATGCCACAAACCGTTTTTCCCTTGATACCGCGCTACTCCACTAGCCTGCATCTGGAAATTCTTTATCACATCCTCACGCATGGGATGATTTTCCGGCATTCTTGCCAACAGATCGGCTGTCGCCATAAAAATCCATCCATTGGCCCGGGACCAATGCGCCACTCCATGTTCCTTATTATCCGTATGATAGCAATGATAATAAATCTGTTTTTCAGGACACCACAAATATCGTGTATAATTCAATATCTGATTGGCCGCATCATCAAAATACTTCTTTTCACCAGTAACCTCTCCCATTCGGGAAATAAAAGACACCGCCATAAACGCATCATCTGCCCAAATTGTATTTTCATGAGGCCATAAACGGGCTATAGTTCCATCGGCCAAACGAGGTTCTGAAACCATAATATGATGATTGGTTGTTTCAATATATTTTTGAAAAGCATCATCTGGATGACGCTGGTTCAAAGTTATCAAACTAGCCCCCATAGGACCGTTGTCATCCAAACGCTTGTTTCTATAAATCATATGCCAAGTAAGACGGGGAACCGCTCTCCATCCTCCTTCACGGAAAGTCTTATCATACAAACGATGAAAATAGGACTGGTTAGTCTTGTCAAAAATGAACTTCATATTCTTCAGCACATAATCCTCATATTTCCGGTTCTGTATTTTATCACCCAACTCCATCAAAGCCATATTTGTTACTCCGTTTGTGTAATGCCAATTCAAATATTTACTATTGACACGCATATCCGGATTTAAAGAAACATTATCCAAAGAAGTGTATACTTTACCTGTTTTTACATCCTTGAATTCAAACCGTAGAAGCAACAATACGATCGGCTATCTTTATAGCCATCTCTTTAGCCACAGCATTGTCCTGTGCCAATAAAGGAGAATAATCCTATTGCAAACAATAAAATGCCTGCACAACCATAACGTTTAACCATACAACCTAAATTTAATTTTTTATTTTTATACTAACAACCTCTATATTCCACCGAAATAAAAAGTCCGGCTATCTTTTAATATTCTTCAAAGATAAAGCCATCTTCCCGTTTCGTACAAATTTTCATCCTACTTTTTAAGGGTAATATCCACATTTTCAGTTTTAGAGTATATAATGTATAATGTGCTCATGATTTTATACTAAGAGAAAGAAATTCTGTTCATGATTCCTGTAACAAGAGTAACAAATGTAAATCTACCTCATTATCAACACGCTAATTATTTCTGTGTAAGTTCTGAGATCAACACTGAATTTATTATGTAAATTTACTAAAATGTTTGCATGAAAGGTTTAGCTCCACACACGGCAAGTTTTTGAAGCTGTTTCTAAGTTGGACTGCATCAAATCCTATCTCTTGGTAGGTGGCACTGCCTTGTCATTGCAAATGGGAACTCGGCAAAGTGAAGACTTGGACTTTATGAAATGGCGTACCTCTAAAACAGAGAAAATGGAAGTGGCATGGTATCAGATAGAGAAACAATAGTGAAACAACAGCTATATATTAGGAGTAAATCAACCAAGAGCAACAGATTTATATCTGGAGGATCTGCAAACAAAAAAGGCTGTATTCCGTTAGGAATCAGCCTTTTAGTTTGTGGACCAGCCCGGGCTTGAACCAGAGGGGACCTCCAGATTATGAGTCTGTTGCTCTAACCAACTGAGCTACAAGTCCGTGCCACAATTTCCTGTTAGCAGGTGCAAAAGTAGTATATTCCCTTGAAACTTGCAAGATTTATCGCCCAAATTTTGATAAAAAGATTTAATTCCCTTATTCGTAAGGATATAAATTGTATTTTTGTGCACCATTAATTAATTTTGCTAAGCCGTATGGCACAAAAAAAAAACAGGAAACAGCCCTAACAGGGCTTTCGGACAAAGAAGTCCTTATCAGTAGAGAGAAGTATGGGAATAACCTCTTGACACCTCCCAAACGTCCTTCCATGTGGAAACTTTATCTGGAAAAGTTCCGCGACCCGGTTATACGTATTCTTTTAGTCGCAGCATTCTTTTCCTTAGTGATTGCCATTATTGAAAATGAGTATGCGGAAACAATCGGCATTTTCTTTGCTATTTTTCTGGCAACCGGTATCGGATTCTACTTTGAATACGATGCGAATAAGAAGTTTGACTTACTGAACGCTGTAGGCGAAGAAACACCAGTTACAGTAATCAGAAATGGGAAAGTACGGGAAATTCCCCGTAAGGAGATTGTAGTAGGTGATATCGTAGTTTTGAATACCGGTGAGGAGATTCCTGCCGACGGAATCTTGCTGGAAGCTATTTCCCTGCAAGTGAATGAATCCAACTTGACAGGAGAATTAATGGTCAATAAAACCATCCATGAAGAACTATTTGATGAAGAAGCCACTTATCCCAGCAATGAAGTGATGCGTGGTACCACAGTAGTTGACGGACATGGAATAATGAAGGTAGAACGTGTGGGTGATTCCACCGAAATAGGTAAGGTAGCACGTCAGGCCACCGAACAAAGTGAAGAAGAGACTCCATTGAATATCCAATTGACAAAATTGGCGGGTTTCATCGGAAAAATAGGTTTTACCATTGCCACGCTTACCTTTATCGTTTTCACAGCTAAAGACCTTTACTCCTACCTCAGCGTAAATGAAATAACAGACTGGCATGGGTGGATGGCAATAGCCCGCATTGTATTGAAATATTTCATGATGGCTGTCACTTTAATTGTAGTAGCCGTTCCTGAAGGCTTACCGATGAGTGTCACCTTAAGTCTTGCACTAAATATGCGCCGTATGCTGAAAACCAATAATCTGGTACGTAAAATGCATGCTTGTGAAACAATGGGGGCCATTACTGTGATCTGCACCGACAAAACAGGTACATTGACACAAAACCTGATGCAGGTACATGAAGCGAAACTTGATGCCACCAAAGCAGATTTAATAGCTGAAGGGATCAGTGCCAACTCCACAGCTTTCCTTGAAGAAACAGGAGAAAACAAGAAACCATCCGGAGTAGGTAATCCTACTGAAATAGCCTTATTGCTTTGGCTAAATGAACAGGGCAAGAACTATTTGGAATTACGTGAAAATGCAAAAGTTATCAATCAACTTACTTTCTCTACAGAACGTAAGTATATGGCTACATTAGTAGATTCACCTATCCAGCAGAAAAAGGTACTCTATATAAAAGGAGCTCCCGAAATTGTGAAGAGAAAATGCAACCTCTCTTCCGAGGAACAGGCTCATTACAATGCCGATCTGCTGGCCTATCAGAACAAGGCAATGCGTACTTTAGGATTAGCTTATAAATTTATCCCCGAAGACTCCGGTAACGATTGTGCCGAACTAGTCAATGAAGGGAATATGATTTTCCTAGGTATCGTAGCTATCAGCGACCCTATTCGTCCGGATGTACCGGAAGCCGTACAGAAATGTCAGTCGGCAGGTATCGGTGTGAAAATTGTTACAGGCGACACCCCGGGAACAGCTACCGAAATTGCCCGCCAAATAGGGCTATGGAAACCTGAAGATACAGACCGGAACCGCATAACAGGGGTAGAGTTTGCTGCATTAAGCGATGAAGAAGCTCTGGACCGCGTACTTGACTTGAAAGTAATGAGTCGTGCGCGTCCTATGGACAAGCAACGTCTGGTCCAACTGTTACAGCAAAAAGGAGCCGTAGTAGCAGTAACCGGAGACGGAACAAACGATGCTCCTGCACTGAATCACGCTCAAGTAGGTCTTTCTATGGGAACCGGTACGTCAGTAGCCAAGGAAGCAAGTGACATAACCCTATTGGATGACTCGTTCCACAGTATCGCTACCGCAGTAATGTGGGGACGCTCTCTTTACAAAAACATTCAGCGTTTCATCGTATTCCAGCTGACTATCAACGTAGTCGCATTAGCCAGTGTTTTATTAGGGGCTTTCTTTGGTACAGAACTACCACTGACCGTAACACAAATGCTTTGGGTAAATCTTATTATGGACACTTTTGCCGCCATGGCCTTAGCATCTATTCCCCCCAGTGCAGACGTCATGAATGAAAAGCCACGCAAGACCGATGATTTCATCATCACTAAAGCCATGCGTAAAAATATACTAGGTGTAGGCTTCTGCTTCCTTGCCATACTGATGACATTAATTGTCATTATCAAACAGATGCCAGCAGATTTAGTAGGACAAGCTTTGACGCAATTCTTCACGATCTTCGTGATGCTGCAATTCTGGAATCTATTTAATGCCAGTGTTTTCGGGACCAACCATTCTGTATTCAAGGATTCCCGTCATGCATTAGGCATGCTAAGTGTGGCTATCATTATTTTAGTCGGACAAATTCTGATTGTCGAGTTCGGAGGTAAAGTGTTCCGTACCGAACCTATGAATTTCATGACTTGGGTTTATATTATCGCAGGAACGTCATTCGTATTGTGGATTGGTGAAATCTACCGTTGGATAAAACGAATACAGAAAAAAGACTAAAAAAGAGAATAAAGCACATAAAGAGTTATGGACAGTAAGATTAAAAATGTCGTTTTTGATTTAGGAGGAGTATTAATAAATCTGGATTTTGACAATTGCCTGAATGCTTTTCGTAAAGCAGGATTTCGAGATATAGAGAAACAGGCATGCCAGTTCAGGGGAAAAGGTTTCTTTTCCCAATTTGAATTGGGTGAAATCAGCCCGGAAGAATTCCGGAAAGCCATTCGTAAGGAGGTCAGCGAAGCCCTGTCCGACCATGAAATTGATGATATGTGGAACCTGATGCTACTTGATATTCCTCGTGAAAAGCTGGACTTATTGCTAAAGTTACGCGAACATTATATGGTTTACCTGCTTAGTAATACCAACCGGATACATTGGGATTATGCCTGTGAGCAAATGTTCTGTTATCGGGGATTCCGTGTAAATGACTTTTTTGAAGATATTTTTCTGTCTTTTGAAATGCACAAGGCCAAACCGGAAAAAAGACATTTATGAGCAAATGATGAAAGAAGCAAACATCTTGCCCGAAGAAACGTTTTTTATAGATGACTCGGCAATCAATTGCCAGGCAGCAATATCGCTTGGCATACAGTCCTATCATTACCATATTGGAGAAGATTTAAGTTCACTTTTTGAATAATGAAAATAATATCAGATATAAACCATCAAACATTGCCTCCTTCAGTTGCCACTATCGGCTTCTTCGATGGAGTGCATCGCGGACACCGCTTTCTTATTAATCAAGTAAAAGAGGTCGCTGCCAAGGATGGGTTATATTCTGCATTGATCACTTTTCCTGTACATCCCAGACAAGTGATACAAACCGCTTATCGTCCGCAATTACTTTCTTCACCAACAGAGAAACTCGAATTATTGGAAACGATGCAAGTAGATTACTGCTTTCTTCTCCCTTTTACACAGGAACTTTCACTGTTTTCGGCTCGAGAGTTTATGCAGTTGCTACGTAACAAGTTCAATATCCATACATTAGTTATAGGCTACGACCATCGTTTCGGTCACAACCGCAGTGAAAATTTTGAAGATTATTGCCGTTATGGTGAGGAACTGAACATATATATAGTACGCGCGCGAGCTTACACAGACAAAGAGGGCAAAATCAGCTCTTCAGTCATCCGCCAACTATTAAAAGAAGGTGAAGTAAGTCAGGCTGCCAAATTCCTGGGGTATAACTACTATCTGGATGGAACAGTGGTAGATGGCTACAAAGTAGGCAGAAAAATAGGATTCCCTACAGCTAACCTGCAAGTGGATTGTAGCGACAAATTAATTCCCTCGGAAGGAGTTTATGCAGTATATGTATATGTGGAAGGAAAAAAATGGGCAGGAATGTTGAACATAGGACACCGCCCTACTATCAATAACGGCAACAATTTAAGTATTGAAGTGAACATCCTCAATTTTTCGGAGAATATCTACCACAAAGAAATGCGCATTGAGTTCGTAAAGTATCTTCGCCCTGAAGAAAAATATGACACTATAGATGCACTCATTGCCCAAATGCATAAAGACCGGGAAAAAACGGCCAGAATTCTTCTCTAAATACAAGGGAGCATTGTACAGCCTTCCCCCTTTCAAACTACTCTTTCTACACATCTTCGTTTACAGTCAGTTTTGCCTGCTCGAAAACAGTTCATTCCATGTATTAGGGCAGACAAAATCGCCCCTGCCAGTGAACGCAAACGCTATCGGAAGAATTAATTCACCGATACCAGTCACTTCTTGCATAAAATCTGTTTCTTCATACACTTCCATCCTACAAAGCACGAAAAAAGATATATTTTTATCGTTTTTCGATATTTTTTTTTCGTTTTTCTTTTGTAGTATCAAAATAAGATATACATTTGCATATCGATAAACGATAAATGAATATCGAGAAACAAGAAAGAATAAACACAAACATTAAAACACGAAGTAAAAATGAAAAAGTCAGTATTAAAATCAGTTTTAGCAGCAATTGCAGTAGTAATGATGAGTTGTACAACAACAGCAAACGCACAAACAGGAAACACAAAGTACATCTACGGTCAGAATGACACAAACACAACCGTGTACACACTGAATGAAGACGGCAAAACATTGACACGCAAACTGAAGTATGAGTACAAACACGATGAAAATGGTCAGGTAATTGAGAAAAAAGCTTATCGCTGGGATGCTTACCGGGAACTGTGGAAGCCGGCCTATCTGCTTACCGTAACTCCCGGAGTCTATGAAATCAAACTCAACTACGCTGAATGGAACGCCAAAGAGAGCACTTTCAACCATAACAAACAAGAAAGTATTTACCGTGAAGGCAACAACGCAAACTTGTTGGCCGACACACAAACAAAAAGTAATGGAAACTTTGAATGAAACACAAACCCAAAATAAGAATGCGACCAGCCTGTGGCAAACCATAGGAATGTACATAGGAATGATGGTCGGATTTTTATATCCGCAAATAGGATTAGGCTTGGGTATGCTTTTGGGAATAGCTTTGGGAAGACTGGTCCTGACCAAGATTCCTGTCAACACCCCACTGGCCCAAAGAGCACAACAAAAAAGCACAATTATCCTTATTTTAGCATTTCTTATCCTATTCATGAACCATTGGTACGTTCCATGCAAACATGCCATTGCTCACTTGATGAACTAAAAACAAATCAACCAAATTTAAAAGACAACCAGATGAAAACAACCATGATTTTGATCGCACCAAGGAGAAACCCAAGGATGCTTACTTAAAGAAACAGATACCCTCAGGACGGATGCGGAAGTCCGTCCTACCCCTTAATTCAAATCCATTTTAAACCAATAAACATTCTATTATGGGACGCGCAATTAAATTAGTACTTTATTACTTCGCTTATCAGTTAGCTTTCACCTTCCTGGTAGGACTTCCGGCGGGAATTATTAAAGTGATGAACGAAATTTCAGAAAATGATAATCTGGCTTATGCCGTAGGTAAGAATACAGCCTCTATGACAGGACTCGTTATGGTACTGGCAGGAATAGCCATGATCTGGCACCTGATCTACTTTAAATACGTTCAATTCAACAAGACAAGCTGGACTGAAGTACCTGCAAAAACCATTTTATTGAGTATTCCCTTCATTATAGCAGCCATGTTCATCTGCAATGTAGCCAGCGAATTCATAGAACTGCCCAACCTAGTGGAAGACACATTCATAGGAATGAGCCGCAATGTATTCGGCATCATCGCCATTGCCGTCATGGCACCTCTGGTAGAAGAGTTGCTGTTCCGTGGAGTCATTGAAGGGCATTTCCTGCAAACCGGAAAAAGACCCGGTATGGCAATCCTCCTGTCAGCACTCATTTTCGGTCTCATCCATGTCAATCCGGCGCAAGTACCTTTCGCCTTCTGTCTGGGATTGGTATTCGGATGGCTTTATTACCGCACAGGAAGCATTATACCGGGAATGATAGGGCATTTTCTAAATAACTCCCTGGCTACCATTGCCATGGCTACATCAACCCAAGAAGAGTTGAATGAAAAAACGGTTGATATGATTGGCGCCACACCTACTTACATCCTTTTTTGGCAGCCGCCATAATCATCCTAGTCGGCATGTATTTCTATCTGAACAAACATTTGCCACAGCCGGGAACACCCTCTGAAATTACTAACACACAAGCATAAATGTAACAATGAAAACAAAACTCAACCTCTTTTTGCGTCTGCGTACTTATCGCCTTGCTCCTTTCCACCTCAACGACAGTGAGCATCATGTTCCATTCTTTCACAAGTGCCTTTAAAGCCGGATACGAAAGTGTAGAAAAAAAGGAAAGGATATCCACATTTCCGATTATAAGATGATTTGCACCCTTCCTACCGATCTACTTGAAAAGACAGGAAGTGTAACCAATGTCAGGACAGGAGAACAGGCATCTATCATACCGATTATAAGCATGGTAGAGGCGCCAACGAAAGAAAATGATACCTTCCATGCACTAAACAGGATTGCCTCATTCATTTCGGTGATAGCGGGAATTTTCTGCCTGTTGCAGTTCTTTTTATTTGATCAGAAATATCAATCGCGGTGATATCTTCAGCTGGAAGAATGTGAAGTTTCTGCGCAAGTTAGGATGGGCATTGATACTTTTGTTTATCTGCACGCTGGCTACCATCGTGATTGAAATTATGAAGCTTCGCAAGTGTTGCAACTCAACGGATGCGAGTTCTCCTATACCTTTGCTTTTTCCGATGCGACTCTCATTCTGGGATTCATTTCATTGCTGGTAGCCGAAGTATTTGCCATCGGACTGAAGATGAAAGAAGAACAAGATTTAACCATTTAAAAAACAGAGCAGACTATGAACAAGTTCAGAATATTAGGTGTCATAGCCATTATAGCCATCATTGCAAACTTCTTTGGAGGATTGGATGAAAATTGGAGAGATTTCAAGAAAGGATTTGAAGATGGACATAACAGTGCAATGGAAATATATGAGCCTGGACGCCACATTATACCCCATCATGCAACCTCAGTCAAGCTGAATGTAGAGCCGTTACCTGAAACTACTGTCGATTCACTGAGCAACAACCGCGTGGACTGGACACTCCCCCTACACAGTGACTGAAATAGAAACGTATGCCAAGCCATCGGCCTGGCACATCCTTGTCATGGGACTTGCCATACCCGGAATATTCCTTTTTCTCATCGGTTTCTGCTCATTGATCCGGTTGCTCATTTCCATCTCACGCCGCGAAGTATTTACATCTGCCAATGTACGGCGCCTCCGTTGGTTTGCATACACCAGTGCAAGCTTGGAAATCCTCATAGCTGTTGACGAATGGATTGTAGGAAACGCAGCAGTTGAGCAAATCAGTCTGCCGGGCTACAAAATCATCAGCTACGCCGGTTATTCTCCCGACTGGGTAGCTGTGATAATTCCCATTCTTTTTGCCGAGATATTTGCTATCGGGGCAAAAATGAAAGAAGAACAGGATTTAACCATTTAAGAAAAATGCCATGAAAGAAAAAAATACTTTCCCCTCAAAAAGAAAAAGCATCTTTTATTTGATACTTTGCCTGATAGCTACTCTGTTTGTAAGTTCATTCATCTATTTCCTTGTGTTACATCCATTGTTGGACAACAAAATAGTGAGGATATCGATCAACATTGGATGGACTTGCTTCTGTCTGTATGCCTTTAAGAAACTGACGCAACGCCACACCCTTTGGTGGCGCGCAGTAGATGAGAACCCGAATAAACCCAAAATGAATTGATCTATGCCAATTATAGTAAATTTAGACGTAATGATGGCGAAACGAAAAATTTCGCTGGGAGATTTAGCCGAGAAGATAGACCTGACTCCTGCTAACCTTTCCATATTGAAAACCGGGAAAGCGAAAGCCATCCGTTTCTCTACCCTTGAGGCTATTTGCAGGGAACTAAATTGCCAGCCCGGAGATATTTTAGAATATAGAGAAGAAGGTGAATAATATAAACAGCCACATATACAAACACTCTGATACCATAAAATTCTCATATCTTTAATCCGGATACTCTGACCGATAAAGCATTTCAATTGCCATACCGGCAGAGTATTTTCACCTTATACCTAAAATTTTCTTATCACTTCCCGACACGCTTTAGCCAATATTCCCTAAAAATACACTACTGATAAAAACAAATATTGCATAAATACTATATAATCCCGTGATTATCCGTATCTTTGCAGCGAATTAGATATTTGAAAATAAATGAAGACATTTGAAGAGTTAGGCGTTTCCCCGGAAATACTAAAAGCGATTAAAGAAATGGGATATGAGAATCCCATGCCGGTACAAGAAGAAGTAATACCGTATTTATTGGGAAACGGCAACGATGTAGTAGCCCTAGCACAAACAGGGACTGGAAAAACAGCCGCATTTGGTCTGCCGCTTATCCAAAAAGTTGACGTAAAGCACCGTGCACCTCAAGCACTAATTTTATGCCCCACACGCGAATTGTGCTTGCAGATTGCAGGCGATCTGAACGATTACTCCAAGTACATTGACGGGCTGAAAATCCTTCCCGTATATGGTGGTTCATCCATCGAAAGCCAAATACGCATGTTGAAAACAGGCGTACATATTATTGTGGCTACTCCCGGACGACTGATTGATCTAATAGAAAGAAAGGTTGCCAAACTAGAAACGATTACAGATGTAGTAATGGACGAAGCCGATGAAATGCTGAATATGGGATTTACTGATAGCATAAATGCTATCCTTGAAAAAGTTCCTGAAGACCGGAATACCTTGATGTTCTCGGCTACCATGAGTCCGGAAATCTCACGCATCGCCAAAAAATATCTGCATGACGCAAAAAGAAATCACTATCGGTACCAAAAATGAGGGCAGTAAAAACGTCAATCACATAGCCTATTTAGTACACGCTAAAGACAAATATGCCGCATTGAAACGTATCGCGGATTATTATCCACAGATTTATGGCATCATTTTCTGTCGTACCCGTAAAGAAACTCAGGAAATTGCAGATAAATTAATACAAGACGGTTATAACGCAGACTCTTTGCACGGTGAGCTCTCACAAGCCCAGCGCGACTTAGTGATGCAAAAATTCCGCCAACGCCATTTACAGCTTTTAGTTGCTACCGACGTAGCAGCCCGTGGCCTAGATGTAAATGACCTTACTCATGTCATTAATTATGGCTTGCCCGATGATATAGAAAGCTATACTCATCGTAGTGGTCGTACAGGACGTGCCGGAAAAACAGGTATTTCTATTGCCATCATCAACCTTCGCGAAAAAGGAAAGATGCGTGAGATAGAACGAATCATCAACAAAAAATTTATCATGGGTGAGATGCCCAGTGGTAAACAAATTTGCGAGCAGCAATTGATTAAATTGATAGATGACATAGAAAAGGTAAAAGTAAACGATGAAGAAATTGAATCCTTCCTACCCGGAATCTATCGTAAACTGGAATGGCTTTCAAAGGAAGATCTGATAAAGCGCGTGGTGTCAATGGAATTTAACCGCTTCTTGGAATACTATAGTAACGCTCCGGAAATAGAAATTCCCAGCACAAATGACCGTCGCAGCGAACGTGGCTCCAAAGAACGCAAGGATCATGGCAGTGCTCGTGAAAAGACAGAGCGTAAAGCAGAAAAAGGATACACCCGTCTATTCCTGAATGTAGGAAAGACAGACGGTTTCTATGCCAACCAAATCATAGAACTGATTAACCGCAACATGAAGAAGCAACGTACTACCATCGGACGAATAGACCTGATGCAGAATTTCTCTTTCTTCGAAGTAGCAGAAAATCAGGCACAGGACGTGATTAAAGCATTGAACAAGGTTAATCTGAATGGCGGCCGGAAAATTGTAGTAGAAGTTGCCGGTGACAATAATGGCAAAAACGACAATGGCGAACGCAGAAGCAGTGCAGCAAGGAATGCTTCATTCGGCAAAAAAAGTGACAGGTCCAATAAAAAAACGACCTCAAAAGAAGGAAGACCCAGCCGTGCGGAACGTGGCTACATTGAAGAACGCGGTCCCAAAACGAAAGACGACTGGAAACAATTCTTTAACAGCGATAACAATAAGAAAAAAAGAAATCCAAGAAATGAGGAAGCCAACTTCATGAAAGAGAATTGGACATAGTAGAAATATGCAAATAACATCCACTTCTCTCGAATAATAGCGGAGCAGGCAGAATTGAAACAACCTGTCATTTCAAGGACATTCCGCAAATAACACGATAAATCCAACTGACTTATAATGAATCAGTTGGATTTATCGTGTTATTCAAAAAAAGATTTACCGAATATCCTTGTTTACATCGAATTAATATTAACAGTTTTTTTGCCATCTTTCCGGATGAAAGATTATATGACAAACTATCGGAACTTTGACATACCCAAGCTTCCTGTCATTTCATACTTTTCTTTTAGTCTGTCAATTTCAGTTCATCGATCAAACGGGAAGCTTTCCCATATTTTTCAATCATGTAAAGAACATAGCGGATATCCACCCCGATACAACGCTGCAAATTAGGTTCAAAAACAATATCTCCACTCATTGCTTCCCAATTCCCGTCAAAAGCAAGACCTATTAATTCCCCTTTTCCATTAAACATTCCACTACCGGAATTCCCTCCCGTTATATCATTATCCGAAATAAAGCAAACATTCATATTACCATCTCCGGTAGCATAACGTCCGAAATTCTTCCTTCTCAAGCATTCGACTACAGAAGGAAGCACATCGAAATCACTATCTCCCTTATACTGTCTTATCTTGTCAAAAATACCTTTTGTCGTCGTAAAATAAGAATATTCAATAGCATCTTTCGGTGAGTAACCACCCACCATGCCAAAACTCAGACGCATAGTAGAATTAGCATCCGGATAAAACACCCTATCTGCCTCCATCTCACGCATTGCTTCATTCAACAAACGTTCATTTTTCTCAATATTCATACTAGCTTCTTCCACCGACTGATTGAATTCATAAAATTTCACCAACATATCAATAGCAAAAAAAAAGAAGCCGCAGGGTCATCAAACAAGACATAAGTGGTATCTCCCTTCACCACCTGTTCAAACCCATGCGGTGTCTTTAAAGAGGAACGAGCATACAAATCATCTACATAAGCTTGGTAATCACCTTTAAAATCTTTCTCTATCAATGGATAAACATCAGGTAAAAACTCCTTGCCTACCTCAGCCGCATATTCTTTCAACATAGCCACAAAGACTTGTTTATCCACACTTATATCCATATTGGCATAAATCTCCAACAATTGCCGCATATTACGTTCCAAATCACTCTCCTCTGCCTCAAAATCAAAATTCAGTACAGCCAAGGCTGCCGTAATCAACTCCGGTCCATTAGCAAATGTTTCTCCAAAATATGCCATAGCCCGCGCCGCATTTCTACGATTACGATAATTCAGCTCCAGTTCAGTCAGAACCCTTGCATATTTGCTTCGCTTATCAGGTTCCCGACGGATCCATTCTTGCAACTGGCGCTCCAAAGCTTGTTTTTTCTCTATCACTTTCAACTCTTTTACCGCTTGATTCATGCCTATACTATTCTTCCAATAGTTAGAGCTTTGTGCATACTTGGAAGCATATTTAATGCGGATATCATCACTTTTTTCCATTGCATTTTTCCAGATAGCCTGCTTGATGGTACGGACATTAATCATAGCGGCATTATCCGTATTAATCCTTTCGTCTATCCCAAATGAAGACAAATACCTGCTGGTAGAACCGGGATATCCCATAGTCATGCAAAATGAACCTTGTTCATACCCGCCCAAAGAAACAGGAGCAAAATAATCCGGATGATAAGGCACATTCTCCGGAGAATAAGCTGCCGGTTGATTATTCTGATCAGCATAAATACGGAAAACAGAGAAATCCCCGGTATGGCGGGGCCATACCCAATTATCTGTATCCCCGCCAAACTTGCCTACAGAAGAGGGAGGAGCAAACACCAGACGAACATCATAATAATCTTTATACACAGACAGATAAAACTCATTACCACCATAAAAAGGAGTTATCTCAGCACGCAGCAACGTATCATTCGCCACAGCTTCCTGAGCAAGCAATGTGGAAATAGAATCCACAATCAGCGCACGGTCATTTTCCTTTGTTCCGACTGGAATAGCTTGCAACACACGCTCCGTCACATCCTCTGTGCGTATCAGAAAACTGACAAATAAATCCGGATTAGGAAGCTCCTTACTTAAGGAGTCGGCTACAAAACCATCTCGCAAATAATCATGCTCCACAGAACTATGCTGCTGAATGGCATCATACCCACAATGGTGGTTAGTAAAAACCAAGCCATCCGGAGATACAACAACCCCCGAGCAAAAACCTCCAAAACTAACAACAGCATTAGCCAATGCTTTTCCTCCGGGATTATACAATTGTTCAGATGAAAGTTCCAATCCCATTTCTTTCATCACTTGTTGAGTTTGTTTGCTAAGGCAACAAGGAAGCCACATTCCCTCATTACCCCATATACATAAAGGCAGGAAAGACAGCAGCAATAGTAGTTTTTTTCATGGTTTTACTCTACAATTAATTTAAGTTTTTTCGCCCCGACACGTGCCTTCAACCATTCGGAAATCTTTTCCTGTTCTTTTCCTACAGGTTTTTTACTGAATTTCATCAAGACTATTGTCAATGTGTCCGTTTGGGTTGAGTCTACCTGCAATTCCACAGTCTTCGCCATGGCTATAGCTTCTGCTGCAGGATAAAGTACTTTAAGTTCGGGAATTATCTTTTTATCTACGGTATTGTATGCGGCATATACATTAAGTTCGTTTTCCAAAGACTTAATCTTTTCCTGCTGCTCCAGCAAACGTTTCTCACTATTCTTATAAAAGTCCTCCATCACTTGCGCCTTTATACTGCCAATATCCATCGCATCATTATTCATTCCTTGAAGAACAACCAGTTTGGTTCCTGCCAGATTAAAAAGTTTCAAGTTATCCCTTGCGGTTGCTATTTCTGTTTCCGAAACCTCATTGCCTATTAGCACAACACGTATTTCCTTCTTCTCGAAAGAAATCTTCCGGTCTATTACTTGGGTATTATTAAAATTCAGCTCCTCGTTGATAAAGTTGTTGGCAGAAGCTTCATAAATAGTACTTTTTACAATGCCATAAGTCAGATAAACAGCAGGACACATCGTAGCCAAAGTAATAAAAATAATATATTTCTTTACCAATTTCTCACGCTCCTTATCCACAAACTCCTTACGTTGGAAATGCATGACACGCACCCCGATAAAAGTAGCCAGACTGATAAATACTGAATTGATAAAATACAAATAGAACGCACCTAAAAAATAAAGTAAATTTCCGGTAGCAAGCCCGAATCCGGCAGTACACAAAGGCGGCATCAAAGCCGTAGCAATAGCTACCCCCGGAATAACATTCCCCTTCTCCTTTGTAGACAAGGCGATAATACCGGCCAAGCCACCGCATAAAGCTATAAGCACATCATATATAGTAGGAGAAGTACGTGCCAGCAACTCCGATTGTACTTCATCCAACGGAGTCAGCGAAAAATAAATCGTGGATGTAATCACACTAAATACAGTCGCCACCAAATAACTTTTCAGAGAACGTTTCAACAGTTCAAAATCATTCTGTCCGATAGCCAGCCCCACTCCCATAATCGGCCCCATCAGCGGAGATATCAACATAGCACCGATAATCACTGCCGTAGAATTCACATTCAAGCCCAATGAAGCAATAAAAATTGCGAATATAAGAATCCACAAATTAGTTCCTTTGAACTCAACACCGTTACGAATACTTTCTACAATCAAGGCTTCATTATCCTTATCCTTGCGCAAATCAAGATATTCACCAAAGAACTGCTTTATATAAGGCACATTCTTCAAATCATTCTTCAGGTCACTCATAGCTATTTCTTTATGTATCGGTTTATAACAGGTATCTGCTGCAAGGGGAAGTCCGTTTTCACAATATATGCCACAAACAATAACAACAGTAATGTACGAACACCCAACAACAAGAATATATTTTGAATAGGAAGATAAACTGAAACAATGTAAAGTACCAGCGCTAACGCCACATAGTTACCTATCGCTTTCAAATCATAATTAATAGGATATTTTTTCTGCCCTACAAAATAAGAGAGAAGCATAGCTACTCCATATCCGGCAAAACCTGCCCACGCACACGCCATATAGCCAAATACCGGAATAAGGAAAATATTTATCAGGATAATGATACTGCATCCCACCAATGAAAAATAAGCTCCCCATTTTGTTTCATCAATCAGCTTATACCAAAAAGAAAGATTGAAATAAATACCCATAAACATTTCGGCAGCCATGACAATAGGTACAACTTTAAGCCCTACCCAATAATCACGTCCTAAAATATAACGCAATATATCAAGGTAAAACATAACAGCCAAAAAGGCCAGCAAAGTGAAGATAATGAAAAACTTCATCGCTTTGGCATACATTTCCCGACTATCCTTTTCTTTACTCTTACTAAAAACAAACGGCTCGTATGCAAACCGGAAAGCCTGTGTCAGCATGGCCATTATCATAGCTATTTTACTGGCAGCCCCATAAATACCCAACTGGATGGTCGCCTCCGCCTTATCAGGATAAACAAACGGAAAAATAATTTTATCGGCTACCTGATTTAAGATTCCGGCAATACCCAGAATCAATATCGGGAAAGAATAATGCAGCATACGCCGCAACAACTCCCTGTCCAGCACATACCTGAAGCCCACCAATTCTTTCCACATACACAGCATCACCAAAGAAGTACAAGCCAGATTTATAGCAAAAGCCACTCCGACATTCTCTCCTTTCATACCTACAAAATAAGCGATATTCAAGGCAATGCTGGCAAAAATGAACAACAATTTCAATGCAGCGAACTTAACAGGGCGTTTCTTATATCGCAAATAAGCAAAAGGAATAGCTTGGAAAGCGTCCATTGCGACTACAATCAGCATCATCCCCATATACCACGGATGCTCTCCATATCCCAAGAAACCTGCTATGGGATGCAGAAAAGAAAGACAAACGATTAAAAACAAGAGCGCAGTCGCCCCTACCGAAAGCAAAGTAGTGGAATAGACGCGCATCGGATCATCCACCCCTTATTGGCAAACCGGAAAAATCCGGTTTCCATACCATATGTTAAAAAGCACCATCAGCAAGGCAGTTATAGCATACATATTGGTAATGATACCATAGCCCCCCGATTCCACAGGCAAAGCGTTGGTATATATCGGTACTAACAAATAATTCAGGAACCGCCCGATGATACTACTCATCCCATATATGGCTGTTTCCTTGGCTAATGCTTTTAATCCTGCCATCTTTTAATCATCAAATAATGTCTTCTGACTATTATAAATGCTCCGTCCCAGGTGCATATAGGCCAGTTCCGTGACCTCACGTCCACGCGGAGTACGTTTTAAGAAACCTTCTTTAATCAAAAAAGGTTCATAAACCTCCTCTATTGTTCCGGCGTCTTCACCCAAAGCGGTTGCAATAGTAGTCAGCCCCACAGGGCCTCCCTTAAACTTATCTATAATAGTACATAAAATCTTGTTATCTATCTCATCCAGTCCATACCTGTCAATGTTCAAGGCTTCCAAAGCAAACCGGGCAATTTCCACATCAATCCTTCCGGAACCTTTCACCTGGGCAAAATCACGGACGCGCCTCAACAGCGCATTTGCAATACGGGGCGTTCCACGGCTGCGCGAAGCAATCTCACCCGCCGCTTTCACGTCACAAGGCACATTCAATATAGTAGCAGAACGACGGATAATGCTTGTCAATACATCATCGTCATAATACTCCAAATGAAGATTAATTCCAAAACGGGCACGCAAAGGCGCAGTCAGCAACCCACTCCGGGTAGTGGCTCCAACCAAAGTAAACGGGCTCAACTCCAACTGGATACTACGCGCCGAAGGTCCCTTGTCTATCATTATATCGATACGATAATCCTCCATGGCAGAATACAGATATTCTTCTACCACAGGGCTCAACCGATGTATTTCATCAATAAAAAGCACATCATTGGGTTCCAGGCTGGTCAGTACTCCCGCCAAATCACCCGGTTTATCCAGCACCGGTCCTGAGGTCACTTTAAAACCTACTCCCAGTTCATTGGCAATGATATTACTTAAGGTCGTCTTGCCCAAGCCGGGAGGTCCGTGCAAAAGAACATGGTCTAACGCCTCGGCCCGCAGACGCGCCGCCTTGACAAAGATGCGCAGATTATCCACTACCTTATCCTGCCCGCTGAAATCTTCAAAATTCAGCGGACGTAAGGCATTCTCAAAATCGCGTTCCTTAGTTGTGAGCTGTTGCTCGCGTATATCAAAATTTTCTTCCATTTTTTTGTTTATGACACAAAGGTACAAAAGATATTATTATTATAGAAAGAAAGATGGAGGAATTCATTTTCAGTTCCTCTCTGGTCCTTCTTTTCAACATTATTATTGTATTAATTATTATTCATTATGGGAATTACATTAGGAAAGAAACAATTGAACAAAGGAAGAGTTTCGCTTTATTTGAATTACAGTTATAACGGGAAGCGCCGCAAAGAGTATTTGGGCATCATCCTGGACGCTCCTACCAGTGCAGAGCGAAGAGCGGAAAACAGAAACAAGGTACTAATTGCCAGGCAGATAAGAGCAAAGAAGGAACTAGAATTCTTATCTGTTGAATATCATCTGAACGATATAGAAAATACATTCGATGATATACTTCCAACAGATAAAAGCAATGTTCCCGATTTCTATATTCTGATAGGACAATACCTGGATACCTATCACAAAAAGGACAAGAAAATGGTCAGGGCATGTATCACCCACCTGCGACTGTTTACAAGAAAGAAAAAGCTTACCTGTAACCCTTCTCACAAAAGATTTTTGTATAAATTTTCTTGAGTATCTCAGGGATCATCTCCGAGGTAACACTCCCATCGGATATTTCAAGAAATTCAGAATGTGCATCAATAAATGTATAGAAAAAAAGTTAATGACCTCTAACCCTACAGATGGTATCCGCCTGATGCAGTTTGATGAGGTAACCAAAGCAATCCTCAGCTTAAAAGAGATTCAGAAACTTGCTATCACTCCATGCCCCAACAACGAAGTAAAAAGGGCATTCTTGTTCTCTTGCTATTGTGGGCTGCGCTGGTGTGATGTGCACCAACTGCAATATAAAGACATAGATTTCTCATCAAACCGCCTTACTATTCTACAACAGAAAGTACAGTCACACTCCAAAAACGCAATCTTGCATCTAAACTTAAACCACACTGCCATCAAGCTCCTGCAAAGACATAAAGGCATTAACGAGGAGTTGGTATTCGGGCTCCCCTCCTATTCTTACACACTAAGAATTTTAAACAAATGGGTCAAAAGGGCTAATATACACAAGCACATCACCTTCCACTGTGCCCGGCACTCATTTATCACCAACATTATGGCAAATGGAGCTAATATCAAGACCGCCGCCAGCCTTGCAGGACATTCTACGACCCGGCACACTGAAAAATATGTTCATATCATAGATGAACTCAAACAAAAAAGCAGTAGATAGTTTACCGGATATTATTGTCAATTATAAATAAAAAAGGACCTGAAACGGCCCTTACATCATTAAAGTTGTCACACATATAACTGGTGTTCAAACAATTAGTATTACTGTATAGTATCCGGCACGAATACGACCTACCTGAGTAATGCGGTGAACAACTACTTCGGATGCAATTTCAAGCGGTTAATAAATTCTTACAGGGTGGTTCGCGCGAAGGAGTTGCTGGACGGTAAAGATTGCCCGGTGAATGAGCTTTTCAGCCGTTGCGGGTTCGCCTCCAAGAGCGTGTTCTATGTGGCGTTCAGAAAAGTAGTTGGCATGACTCCCCTGCAATATATATCGCAGAGTCGGAATCCTTTTATGATTCAACGCAATTAAGTCCTTTTATAACAATAAACATTTTGAGTTTTTAAATTTATAAATTTAAAGTTTTTCTATTATGAACAAAAAATTTTTAAGTGCAATCCTGTTCGGAGCCTTGATGGTTTCTTCGACAGGAACATTTGTATCTTGTAAAGACTATGATGATGACATAGACAATTTGCAGGAACAAATTAACAAACTGGCGACTAAGGAGGACATGACTTCTCAGATCGCTACTTTGCAAGCTGCTTTAACTACTGCTGCAAAAGATGCAAGCGATGCTCTTGCTAAAGCAACTGCCGCTGAAACCGCTGCAAAAGCTGCTGGTGATGCTGCCGCTGCTGCAAAAGCCGCTGCAGAAGGCTGTTGCAGATGCAAAGGCAGAAGCAATCAAAGCTGTACAAGCAGAAATTGAGACATTGAAAAAAGAAGTAGAAGAATCCACTGACGCAGCATTGAAAGAAATGGCAGAAAAAGTTGATGCTGCCACTAAGAAAGTAGAAGACATTGTAGGCAAGATTGCTGATATGGGTACTAGTGTAGAACTGGTGGCTTCGTATTCTGCTAATCCTACAGGCGATGAATTGATTTTCTCCACTGCTATTGAAAAAGAAAACGTATTTAGTGAAGGTATTACAAATGCTATAACATTTACTAAGGGTAAACAAGTTCAGACTGGTGACAAGTTTGTAGTACGTGTATCTCCGACAAATGCGGTTCTTACTCCTGATATGATTTCTTTGACTAATAGCCAAGGACAGAACTTGAATGAATTTTTATCTGTTCAGAAAGTTGAGAAATATAATGGATTATTAAGCCGTGCGGCAGGAAACAACGGATTGTGGGAAGTTACAGTTGCTTTGAAGAATTATGATGAAAAAGCTTTTTCTGCTGTAACAGAAACCAAAGTTGGCAATGATACTGAATCTATTCTCTTTGCTGTACAGGTAAATAACACCTTGTCTACTGCTGAAACAAGAGAAGTTATTTCATCTTATGACTTAACTTTGGATTGGACTGAATATGTAGGTGAAAAGTCTTTAAACTATTTTGTTGATGCAACAAACGTCAAGGATATTCATAATCGTTTCACTAAAGCAGAAGATGGTACTAATGTAACATATCAAGAATTAGCTTGGAAGAGTGATGCGGCTACTACCATTATTCCTTTAGATAAGGTTAATACAAATGTTAAAGTAGATAACGGAGACGACCGTCAAACTCAAAAATTATATCCTGCAGTACAAGGAGAGGCTATCAAAATTGCTTTGTCTACAGCCGATGATAAAGTAACAGCTCCGGTAAATATCCGTGGTATTTATGTAGTTTTAGATAAGGCTAATGCGGTAGAATCTGCACCGTCTGAATTGAATGCATGGAATAGCTATACTTATTCTGGTTTGAATACAGTGGTTGAAGGTACTTCTACAGAAATTACCATCAACAGCACTACGGCTATTAATGATGTTATTGGTTTCCGTGTATATGCTGTAAACTTTGATGGTACTTTAGTTGATCCTGATGGTAAAGCGTTTTATGTGCAGTTAGGTAATGCTGCTACAGATTGGAATGCTACTGCCACTACTGTTACTGCACTTAATCCGACTGACAAAGCTGTTACTGACACTCAGTCAGATAAGGTTGCTGTGTCTTTGACTAAGTTAACTGCTCCGACTGCTGCTACTTGGACTACAGACAAGGTTAATAATGTAAATCCTGCATTCAATGCTATCTTTGTTGATGCTAATAATAATGTACTGTACAATACAGCTGCTCCAAATACATTCCCGGCAGATTTCAGCAAGGTTGCCAAAGTTTATACTGTTCCGACTGTTGATGACTGGACCAAGTATGAAGATAACAAAACTTATAATGGAACATTGACTATCAAGAATGCTTCAGGACATGTATTAGCCACTATGAAAGTTTCTATGACTAAGGTATTGCCTACTACTATTCCTGCGGGATTCTCTGTTAAAACTGCACAGGTTACTGATGGCATCTATAATTGTTACATGATTCCTATGAATGACGCCAATGATATCGCTTGGACAGCTGAAACAGCTACAAAGGGTTCTATGAAGATGTCTGAAGTATTCAACTATGGTACAGGTGCTGCCGCTAACTATAACATAACATTCGCTACATCTAAGAAAGATGGAAATAAAGATGTTGCTGTAGTAGTTGCCGGAGACAAAACATTAGAAGTTGCTAAAGATTACATCAACAACTCAGTTAAACATACCACTACAGTGGTTTACAACTATGGTAAGATTTCTTCAGTGAAGAATTCTGAAGGTGGTTATGATGATGTAACTAGAGAAGCTGAAAGATTTGAAACTATCTACAACTGTATTTATAATAGCACTTATACTTGGGCATGGGCTACTCGCGAACAATTAGGCGCTCCGTATACAGATAAGGATAACGACGGTAATTATACCACTGCAATGCCGTCTACAAAATTAACTTATGGTACAGATCGTCTTGACTTTGCTGCTGACAGCTTCATTTTTGGAACAAGTGCTAAAGATAGCAGATATAGCAAACTGTTAAGTACACCTTATGAATCAAGTCTGATTATTACAGATGCGACTTTGACCAGTGATGCAAATGGTGAAGAAGAATACTTTGATGTAATTATAGATAATAATAAGCATATTACAGGTTTCAAGGCTACTGCTTTGTCTTCTGAAACGAATCCGACTGCTGCTGTTCCTTCTACATTGACTATCAAGTGCAAGGATATGTATGGTCACGATGTAATAATTAAAGTTGCTATGACTGTTAACAAACGATAACATAGAAGAATAGATTATGCTTTAAATGTATATTCTTTCTATTACTCTATAAAGAACGAAGGTGTGTCAAAATGCACACCTTCTGTTTTTTACGCACAAAGCCCCGACTTTCACAAGCTGGGGCTTTGTTATTACCTAAAGACTTTGTATCTTTAAGCATAAGTTCTTTACTATGACAAAGATACATTTTCGTCCTTACAATCCCAACCAAACCGTTCTTTTTTCCTCAAAGAATTGATGAGGATATTGCAGAAAACGATCCGGTGCGCATGGTTGACGCCCTGGTTGAGGGCTTGAATCTTGAAAGTTTCAGAAAGCTGTATAAGGAATGCGGGCGCAGCCCTTACCACCCCAGAATGATGCTCAAGGTCATTCTGTATGCCTATATGAACAACATCTACTCCTGCCGGAAAATTGAAAAGCTCCTTCACCGTGACATCCATTATATCTGGCTGGCCGGATATGAGAAACCAGATTTCATTACCATCAACCGTTTCCGCAACCGGGTGAAGAAGGAAATCAACGAGGTGTTTACGCAAACCGTAGTTCTTCTCTCTTCCAAAGGCTTCATCAGCCTGAATGTGGAATACATTGACGGGACAAAGATCGAATCCAAAGCCAACAAGTACACTTTCGTCTGGCGAAAAACGGTTGAGCGGAACCGTGAACGCCTGATGAAGAAGATACATATCCTGCTAGGGCAGATAGACAATGTCATCGCCCAGGAGAACTCATCGGAAAGCAATGAGGAGATTGAGTTCACTCCGGCCATGCTGACTGAAATGGCAGGAGAATTGCGTCAAGCACTCGAACAGGTTCCTGAACCCTCCACGAAAGAGGAAAAGACTGCGTTGAAAAAGAAACGCAAACAGCTGAAGGAGTTGGAAGAGCACAGGGACAAGCTACAGGAATACGACAACCGTCTGGACACGCTGCAGGACAGGAATTCCTATTCCAAAACGGACAATGACGCTACTTTCATGAGAATGAAGGAGGATGCCATGCGTAACGGCCAGACAAAGCCCGGTTACAACCTCCAGATCGGCACCGGGAACCAGTTCATTACCGACTTTGCACTCTTCCCGAACCCTACGGATACACTGACCCTGATACCTTTCCTGCAATCCTTCTCAAGCAGATATGACAGGCTGGCCCATACGGTGGTTGCCGATTCCGGCTACGGTTCTGAGGAGAATTACCGCTTCATGTCAGAAAACGGTATGGAAGCCTACGTCAAGTACAACTACTTCCACATGGAGCAGCGGCCGAGATTCAAACCGGACCCGTTCAAGGCCGAAAACTTCTACTACAATGAAGAACATGACTTCTGCATCTGCCCTATGGGGCAAAGGATGCGGAGGATAGGCACCAGGAATGTGAAAACCGCATCCGGATATGTCAGCGAGAATGCACGGTACAGAGCTGTCAGGTGTGAAGGCTGTCCCCTGCGATGCCGCTGTTTTAAAAGCAAAAGGAAACAGGACGATAGAACTGAATCATAGGCTTAGACAATACAAGCGGAGAGCCAAAGAACTGCTCTGCTCTGAGAAAGGACTGCACAGAGGGCAGAGATGCATAGAACCGGAGGCCGTGTTCGGACAAATTAAAAACAATATGAACTACAAACGTTTCCGACATTTTGGAAAGGACAAGGTCTTCATGGACTTTGCCTTCCTAGCCATTGCCTTCAATATAAAAAAGATGTGTGCAAAACTGACAAAAGAAGGTATGAACTGGCTGATTAGACTGTTTTATGAACTTACAACTGCTGTTTTTAGATGCTGGGAACACATAAATCAAAGAAATCTTCAAAAGATCGCAGCTTAAAGAAAATGAACAGATTTGTATAGTGATGAACAAAAAAGAGGTGCATCGTGCATTACGACACACCTGGTTAATGTGTTTTTAATGTGTTGGATGACAGTTGATTTTCCACAGTAATTGCTATTTTAATATCAACACATGTTTCATAAACAGGCCTCGCAATTGTTTTGCATATAATAAAATTGTTCGTTAGATGAATTCCTAAAAAGAAAGCGAAGAAAGAATTACTCCGTTGCCGGAAGCATCATTTGTATATTTTGCAAATATACCTTCTGTTTGGAGCAGCAAGAATTGTGATATAATTTATCTTGAGTATAGAAATACCGGGAGGATTATTGTTACATAGCCTGAAAGATATAAATCTTTCATACCAATCATAAATCAGGCTCAAAACATGGATGATCATCTGTTCATTCGCAGGTGGAAATGCTGAGATTATCTTCATTTTAAATGCCTCAGCGATAAAATCCGGTTGTTCCTTTTCTCCTTTCATCTATCGCTGAAACTCCCTGCCCATAGGCGTTCCGGCTATGAAGGGGCTCCTGTCATTGCTCTGTCAGCCTCCTTTCAGCCTGCTCTTTCACATTTTTTGTGAAGGAATAAAACGATACGGGCTGAAATGGAAGTGAGGGGAAATGGTTTCAGATTTAACCGGCTGATTTTCTGTGCATATTACATAAGATGACAGGATGAGGGGAAAAGGGAGCGTATCGGATTAGTGGGGGAGTAATACACGGAACAGACTAGGTCTGTAAGCTGAACAGGCTAAGTCTGTGCACTGAACAAGCTGGCGTGTTTTAAAAACGTATAGTTGTTTTTTAAAAGCCTGAAGATGTTTTCTTAAAAGTTGAAGACGTATTTTTTAAAGCTCAAGGTGTATTTTAAAAACATAAAGGCGTATTCAACAATAACATTAGTAACGTATAAGCCCCAACATTAGTAACGTGTCAGCTCGTATGTTAGTAACGTGTAAGCCCACACGTACATAAGCATCGGGTCACACATACGCAAGCATCGGCCTACACATACGTATGTATTGCGCCCTGTATCCATTGAATTTTGCACCAAGTTCCATTAAATCTTGCACCAAGTTTCATCGAATCCTGCACCAAGATCTGCCATATTTCCGCCCCCTCTTGACAAACGCCTTTTTATGTTGTATATTTGTAGTTTGCCAAACTTAAAAAAGTAACTCATGAATGTATTCGCTACTCTCAAAACAGTCTTCTTCGGAAGCAAATTCCTGTCAAGCCCTGTTCCTATTGACGGAACACCGCGTCGTGATCTCGTATCCGCTCTCAACGGGCTGATGCCGCTTTGCCGGACTATACCCGGCGTGCGTCTGGCGCTGGATATCCGCGAGGGCCAAGTAGTTCTGGCATTGAACTGGACTCCGCGCACCGACGGGAATGCTCCCACGGGCAGTTACCACTACATCGTGTCGGACGAAGACGGAGTAAGAGAGATGGCCGACTCACAGGTTCTTCTCACTGAAAACGGTAAGGATAACCTGCCGGGGAGTATGGACGATTCTCGGACACATCCGACAGTCTCAACTGAAAAGACAGAGAAGGATTCCGCTCACTTGAAAAAAGATGTTCAGAAAAAAGCGGAACCAATCTCCTCAGAAGATACTGGCAAGAAAGCGAAATCACATACCCTGATGCAGGAAGTGACCGCTTTCCTCACCTCCCGCTACCGCTTCCGGTTCAATGTGCTTACTGAAGAAACTGAAGTGGCAAGTGTAGAAAACAACATTCCCGATACTCATCTGCGTTACGCCAAAGTGGACGAACGATGGATGAACTCACTAAGTCTGGAGGCTATTGAAACGGGCATAGACTGTTGGGACAGGGACATTCAACGCTTTGTGCGCTCACGCCGCATCAGTGAATACCATCCCTTTACTGCCTATTTTGAACAGCTTCCCGAATGGGACGGCACGGACCGGGTGTCCGCGTTGGCACGCAGGGTGTCCGACGACCCGGTATGGGTGAACGGTTTCCACCGTTGGATGCTGGGACTCTCTGCCCAATGGATGCAGCTCAATCCGGATAACAACCGCGCCAACAGTGTGGCTCCCCTGCTGGTGAGCAGTCGCCAGGGATTGGGGAAAAGTACGTTCTGCCGTCTGCTGATGCCCGATAGGCTGAAATCCTACTACACGGAAAGTTACGACCTAAGCTCCCCGGCATCCGCCGAAGCCAAGCTGGCTGCCTACGGATTAATCAACCTGGATGAATTCGACAAACTAGGTGCGTCCAAAATGCCTTTGCTGAAGAACCTGATGCAAGCCTCCGCACTGAATATCCGCAAGGCTTACAAACACAGCGCTTCATCGCTTCCCCGTATTGCCTCGTTCATCGGCACCAGCAACCGGGAGGATTTGCTGGTAGACCGCACCGGCTCACGCCGCTTTCTTTGCGTCAGTCTGAAGCATGCCATAGACTGCACCACGTCCGTAGAGCATAAGCAATTGTACGCCCAGCTTAAAACAGAACTTCTATCCGGTGAACGAAGCTGGTTCAATAAAGAAGAGGAACAGACTATACAGCAACATAATGCCCTATTCTACAAGCATGTACCCGAAGAAGAGGTGTTCCGCCTTTGCTTTCGCTTTGCTACAGAAGAGGACAATCCGCAGGAAGTGCTTAGCCTCTCCGCCACCCAACTGTTTGAACGTATGAAGGCCGCCCATCCTTCGATCATGAGAGGGATGACCGCCTACAGCCTGAGCCGTATCCTGCCCCAGCTGGGCGAACGGGTACATACCACCAAGGGAAATGTATACCGGGTGGTAGAATGTTAACTTTCAATTAATTGAGAATTTATCTATGGAAATGAGATTCCCGGTATGGAAGTCGATTAGACGCATTCACACTCTCAAGCATATATTGTCAAGAAGTGTGAATGCCCTTTTCTAGTATATGAATGGGTCATCCGGCATCATAATGAGCGCTGCATACCAAACGTATTTTATATTTCACCGTACTCCCTGCCTGTAAAAATTTGGATGAGGTTTTAAATCCGAATGCATATATGCTCCCGTTATGATCATATACATACCGTTTCTCAATATCCAATAACGGGTCTCCGTTTCTTAATCCCTCTATGGTTTCATTCAGTTCATCCAGTGATGATCCGCTGAACGTCTTATGCAATATTTTTGCCTCCTCTTCAGTCGGAAGATGCCATCCGTCTGCTTCCTCCTCCTGTATGATATTCCGCACATCGGAAGCGAATCCACTCCACTCATCCAGACTCATCAACAAAATATCCGCCCCTGTGGAACTTGCATTCTCTATGCCAGCTACAATACCGCCGTTCCAGATACCGCCAATTTCGGGTAGCCCGGAAAGATCCGGATTAATGGAAGGCGGCTCACTACCGCCATTACCTTCATCAGCACCGCCAAAATTGAATTTGATGTCTATCGGAGCCTTCCATTCACCTGATATCAAACTGCCCCCTACCGTGACATCACCCGAATAGCTGCCCCCGATATTCAATGGCACGTTCGCTTCCGGCTTTCCTTTGAAAGTGTATCCAAACGTCTTTGTCTGACTATTATCTTCCAAGGTTATGGAAAAAACGGTCTGAGAGCCGCTCCCCGGAAAAATATAAAAAGGCTTTGCACTCCAAATTCCACCCGGCTCAGACTCACAAATAATTTCCGTACTCTTGTCTTTGCCGGAATACTCCCTTGTAAACGACAGGGAAGAATATAAAGGCGAAATCTGCAAACTCACCTTTTTAACGTTTGCCGGTATATCTTCCAAACTGATATTGACTAAAGATACAGCATAATAGAGGGTTACAGAAACAGATATATTTTTCTTATTGGCAATTGTCACAGTTGAAGTGCCCATCATTAGCGCGCGTGAGCTTCTGTTATTTTCTTTCATAACAATTACATCATCAAGGCTAGGATCTTTCGGAACGATATATTCTTCTCCCAAACCGGCTATTGCAACAATAGTATATCGGGCAGGAGGTAACTTCATTTCAATCTGGGCGTTATCTGTCATTTTCAGACTGGCAGAACAGCTGCCGTCCTCTGCAAACGCATAGATATAGGCCGGATAATTAATCTGGGATTCTCCGCTAGACCTGGCAGATATCTTTAAAGGAAGATTTGTTTGCGAGACTCCGTCTTCATCGTCTTCTTCATCATACATCGGGCGTTGGCAAGAAACAGCAGACAGCAGCAATAGAAACAGAAGCACCTTTAATTCGGTTAATCTATAATTCATAACATATTATTTGTTTGTGGGTTTATTTCTTCTCCATTTATAACTATATCCTCTTCTTCATTTCCCGGAGTCCAACCCGAAATACTTCCTCCCGTTATAATTACATTTCCGTCTTTTACTACAATATTGTATTTATGAATACATCCGGACAATAAGCCCGGAGACAGGTCGTCTCGTCGTGTTATGTAATATTTGTTGTTACGGGTATATTCAATGGTGAGATTAACAGAATGGTTTTTCACGGCTTTCGGATCAATGTTTCCGTCATTCTCGCCCCCGTTCAGGATAAAATAAAAAAGAAACATCCTGATTGTTCATGGTGTGTGACGGAGTAATCTGGAAGGTTTCCTTGGGAGTTTCGCTGATGGTGATGCTGTTCGTTTCAAAGGAGTAGTATCCTTGGGTCGTCAACCCATTTCCTTCAAGTCTGATTTTGTCAATAACGGCCTGTGCCATATCTCCTTCACCCTTTATGTTTATCTTTAATAGTGACAAAACGTGCTTAAATGAATAATCGCCCGAAAAGGCCACATTGCCAAGGTCGGTATCGTAGGAAAGCTTCCTGGATGCTACTAGAAAGTCATATTGGTCAATATTTTCCCAAGTCCCGTTCTGGCTGTCGAGAGAAGGCATTTTTATATTTTCCTTACTTTCGGCTTTAGAACCGGAGTGGGGATAATATGCGTAAAAAGTATGTTCCTGGTTTTTATCTTTCCAAAAGACACTCTTTTCTGTAGTCCAGGAAGTTCCATCGAATATCCAGCGGACGGCGCTGTCATTGTCCATAAAAACACCTATATCATCGGTTTTACTAAAACTAGCGATGGCATTTTCATGATCTTGCAAGTAGCGTGCTCCGGAAACTGTTTTCCCGATTCTTGCCATAATGGATACCGTGTACTCTTTTTCTTGTGATTGCTCTAGTTCCTCACTACCTTGGCAGGCAGAGAAGTACATGATCGTCAATAGCGATACATACAGTGATCTTTTCATTCTTTTATTTTATAATAGTGAGGGACAAAACATCAGCTTATCCGTTAAAATTAAAATGAGGACAAGTTGAATTGGTTGAGGATTAAAGCATGTCTGCTTATTGTCGGTAAGAAATTAAACTTGTGTTCGGCTGCGAAAATAATTCATTCTTAGCAAAAAGAAAAACAAAATGATAAAAAGATGAAAATTAAATGTGTTATGCCGGCAACAGCATAAACATTCTTACCGGTATATTCCCATAAAAAATAGTGGAAGGCAATCTTTTGTTTAACGCTTTAGGCTGACTATGACTAAATCTTACCTGTAAATTATTTCCTTCCATTCTTCCACAGTACGTGTAAGGGAAGAAAAATTCACCCCGATACAGACTATTTTACGGTCATCGGTCAAATAAGATCGGGCATAGCCTTTCTCTGCTATTTGCTGTAAAGCCTCCTCTGCTGTTCCGTCCATCTTGAATTCGAAAATGTAAACATATTCGTCCATTTCCAATATGCAGTCCACTCGTCCGAAGCTCTGGCGATTCTCACAATGGATTGCACGGCAATAAACTCCTATCAAACGGAGAATCAGATAAAAAGTGTATTGGAAATGTTTCTCAGTCATATCCAATTCCTTCAAGGAAGCGTGAGAGTCATACGGGATGCTTGCAAGAAAGGCGGTCAGAGAATCACAAAAAGCGGAGGTATTCCCTTGCTCAAGGCAAGTAACAGCATCGATAATCCAACTGTTGACCTCTCCACCTCCGGGTTTCAAATAATGTGCTGCCAATACGGACAAGAACCCTTTACGCACCTCATTATTGGGAAAATCGAGCAGATAAGTTCCCATACGTCTATTATATTCTTTAATAGTGAGATATCCGCTCTGATAAATCATGGGTAGAGGCTGTTCCACATCAGCCTTATAATCCACAAACAAAGAGGGAACATAATAACGTCCGGCAAGTTCGTTTATCTGCTCGCGGCTGTGTTGCAGCAGACGAACCAAATAGGTGGGAGTACCTGTAGAGAACCAGTAATCACGAATTGCCATACTGTCAAAAGCATTAAGAATGCTGAACGGATTGTAAATGTCGGTCATCCTCTCTCCAAAATGATATCCGTCATATTGCCGTCTGAGAAGTTCCTTCATTTCTTTCACTGTGTACTGATATTTAGCAGCCAACTGTATGGTGGGTTCTTCGAAAAATGCTTCCAGCTCATTCTGGGTGATACCGCACAAGGCTTCGTACCGTTCATCCATACTGATATCCTTAGGCTGGTTAAATCCACTGAAAACACTTACTTGGGAAAACTTTGTTACTCCGGTCAACAATACGAATCTCAAGTATTGATCGGCTCCTTTAAAGGTAGAATAAAAGGATTTCAATATTTCCCGGTTATGGTTCTCCAACAGAACTTGCTTTCCATAATCATCATAAAAACAAGCTTCCGTATCTAATACATCCAAAATAGGTTTGTCATATTCATCAATCAGAACCACCGCACGCCGCCCTGTCTGTTCATAAGCCCGGCGAAGTATTTCAATGAAACGGGTTCCTATGGTTGTATAATTGGGATTCTTGCCATAAATATCTTCCCAGTTCCCTAAATAGCCTTCAATGGTAGCCTCCAGAATTCCGGGTTGTGTATACAGTCCTCCATTAAAGTCTATACGGAAGATAGGATACTCATACCAGTCCTTTTCCAATCCGTCGATTTCCAGTCCGGCAAACAAATCTTTGCGTCCCTGGAAATAACAGGCAAGGGTACTTACCAGCAGGCTTTTGCCAAAACGGCGTGGACGGCTCAAGAAATAAGTCTTGCCTTGTGTTACCAAGTTGTAAATCAAACCGGTCTTATCCACATATACATAGCCATCTTCACGGATTTGGTCAAAACTCTGTATTCCAATAGGGTATTTCATATTTTGTTGCGGTTCTAGAATGAATGATAAAACAAAGATATTAGTAAATGACAAACAAAGCAAATAAAGGATTTGTTTTTTCTGCTTATGACAAGTTTTTCCGTTTCCTATTAATGGATAATCGCCTGTTTCTGTCCATATATATTGGCATTCTGTCCTTTAAAGGATACTTTGAAAAGTATTTAGAATCTATCTATTCTGCAATAAGATATACTTCTTCTACTGAATTTGCTATATCATTGTTTATCAGTGTTATACATGTTCTCTAATGTGTATTAATATCTTTATACCATTGTAGTTTTGTATATTCTTCATTCAAGTCATTAAGTTCTCTCTGCATGATAAAAGTGGTCATACCTGAAAAGGCGGTGATAGGGAATGTTCCTTCTTCCGTAGCATAAAAAGGAGTATTTCTTTTGTAAACCACACATTGGCTGATACATTCTTGAAGTGCATTGTATGTATTTTCATCTGATAATGATTGATAATATTGAGCGAAATCAAAAAAATAGAATGGGGCTTTTAAAACTCCATCATAATTTTGAAGGTTACCGACCGGGAGAAAAGAGCCGGATGTTTCTGTATTGATCTGTCGTATCAAATTCGCTAAATTTGATAATCCGGCAGTTTTTATTATGCTAATGGTAGCAGAACGTTTATCGCCTTCCATCAAATTCCAATAATGAAAATAATTTTCTGCAAATCTTTGCAAATCAGCATTTTCTTCAAGCAGACAGGAAATACTGCCGGCATAGATAGGAGTAAATCCCGGAGATACTACTGGGGCAGAGGAAGCCATGATATATGCTGCTTTATTTCTTAATTCATAAGCCACCTCAATACCTGCCATATTACATGCTTCAAAGATTATGAATTCAAATAAATGGTCCGGGAGGGCCATGGCAAAATCTGTTATTTCCATTTCATTGTCATTATCGATGATGATAGACCGCGAGCCATTAACCAATGTATGTGGAGGAAGCCAGCCACTGCCATGGGAAAACACGATTAGACCGTAGCTTTTAGCAGGATAAAGCCGAGTTACGTCGTTTATAACTCGTTTAAGCACTTGGGGGGAGGCTGAGTTTTCTTGGTCATAGGTATGTATGGTAATATAGCCTTTCTCACTTTTTCCATCAATTTCCATCAATCGTGGAGAGTCCTTAAATGGTGTATCCTGATACACTATTATATTTCCATCTGTCCCGTCTTCCCATCCATTTTTAATTTGAACAAGTTTGTCATAGGTTTCGGCATCAAGATTATTATCTCCTCCCAGATAAACCAATAGTGTCCGTGCAGGTAAAACAACAGGGGTGTCATTTTCTTTATGACAGCCACATACTAATAACAGAAAACAGACAGCATATATATACTTCATACACAATATAATTGGATAAACGATTATAAAAACTAAAGAGGGGAACATTTTGCCCCCTCTTTTTTTTATATAAACAATGAGCGTATTAATTACTTGTCATTGTGCTTCTTAACTTGGTTTGGATAGTTCCAACAGAATGTCCACGATCATTCTTCCAAGTATGGTCGCAGATACCGCCCCACTTGTGATTTACACAAACTTCTACATCAATAGTAAATGGTTGAGCAATATCTTCACCATTGTTGATCCATGTGATAGTCTGCTTAGCATTATCAAGTTTGATCTTCTTCATGTTTTCAGCATCCAGTTCACTTCCGTCAGCAAAGTATGCCTTAGAAACCTTGAAGTTAACAGTTGTATTAACATCGAATACATTACGGTCAACTACCAGTTTCTTTGACCAACCAGCTTGATCACCTGTCTGAACCAAAGTATTATTCTTAGCCATATCTTTGTGATCATAGATAACATGGTTGTTATTGAATTGTGCCTGAGCACCTTCAGACCACAGATAATCTGACAAGAAGAATGCATCCTTCAATGATACTGTATTTTCAGCTTCCTGATACTTGTCATACAAAGGACCTGCTTCGTAAGCGTGGAATACCATCGGAGTTACAAATGCAACTTCAAATTCATCGATAACCACTGTAGAACGTCCATTTTCAGGAGCAGGAGCACCAGTATAAGTAGTAGTATGATCTTTGGCCCAAGGAGTATTGTTTACCATATTGATAGTATCGCAAGAGAAGTTATTGTAATCTTCTTTAGCATACTTGTTATGAGCATTGGCTTCCTTGTTGCAAGTACCATACAATCCGTCAACATCTTCATTGAAGCTTACTACGGCACGCATTTTGATCTTCTTCAAATCCTTAGCGTCAGCAGCATTGATCCAAGTACGTCCTTCGTCTGTTGCCTCCAAAGCGATATACCACTTGTTGTCTTTACCTTGATACAAACGGATACCGGAATTGTGACCATCAGCTATCTTAGATGCGTTATTATGCTGGTCAACCAATTCGAATGACAAGGTAGCTCTAGCCCAATCCTTATCATGAGTCTGACCCTTATAAGGATTATAGTTGATCAAATCGAATTCGTCATTCAATACTGCAACCATTTCATAAGTTGTAGGAGTATCAAAGTTATCGTATCTACCGTGAGCAATGAAGTAAGAATCATCTACCCAGTTCAACTTAGTCTTTTCAGGAGCAACTACATCCGGATACTTCACATTGATAGTATAAGTAACATGGATGTCAGATAATCCCTTATGATCAGCATTTGGCTTGTATGTACCCTTAACAGTGTAAACGTCGTGATCGTCATGACGAGAGAATGCTGTATTCTTCACTGTAACGAACAACTGATTGTATTCTTCAGGTTTAAAGTTCGGATCTAATGAATAGTCTGCATTATCTTTTCCATCCCATGCATATACAGCGTGTTGTTTAGCCTCATCTGCTGTTGCAAATTCAGGAACGAAATCATAAGTCTTACGGAATTCGTCTTTACTCAACTGTACATCTTTATGGTTGAATATCTTATCCATATCCATGTCAAGAACTTGATTGATATGTTTCAGAGTAACATCTTTTGTTTCTGTAATATTAATTTCAGGAACAACTGTCTTGCGTACAATGTGAATCTTGATGATTGCTGTTTTAACTACATTACCATTGTCTTCACCCGGTGCTACCAGTTTCACACGAACAATAGGAGTTCTGTCTATAGCAGCTGTGTGGCTGGCATCAGTTTCTGCGCCCCAAATCGGGTCCGGAGTTTGTTTTACTGTAGCAACACCATCTTTGGTAACATCCAAATAACGTTTTGTCTGGTTAACGCCATCATAATAGAAGTCAACCGGTTCAAACACCAATGAATAGTCATCAAAACCATTCTCCATCAAAGGATACTGAGCGTCTTGGGCTCTACCCATACGTTTGTCAAAGAATGAAGTTACGATGTCCTTCAAATTTTTTGAATGTCCATCACCTGTATAGTTCAATTCTACAACAATACGTTCTGCATCATCTTTAGATTCAGCATCTCCTTTATATAACTGGTTTTCAGCATTGGCTTCGAACTTAGCTTTATCTGCTTGATAAGCCTTCAATTTAGCCTCTTCAGTACCGGTCGGATTCAAGGTGTTAAGATAATATTCATCTTTGATGAATTCTCTATAATTTACCTTGTTAGGAGCAATTGCATTTTTAATCTGAGCAGGAGCGTTAGTTTGGTCAAATGCATCAGCTACTTTAACCAAATGTACGTTTTTCTGCAAAATTACTTCATGCTTGGCGGGAACAAAATCAGAATGAACGATTTGGTCATTGTTCTTAATTCTCAATGAATATACTGTTCTTTCGTCCAGATTAGATTGTTCAGCAAAAGCCCAGTCCTTTACACGGAAGTTTAACATACCATGTCCTTCTTTATAAGATTCAACGGTAATTTTTCCATCAGTGTACAGTTTTTGTCCAGCGTTGAACAATTCCCAATTCTTGTTATTCGTATTGTAGTTCCATATTTCAGCAGTATCACGAACAAATCCTACCACTTCCATATCTTTGAATGATACGCTGTTAGGATTTACCTGATACTTCACGTCTGCCTTACCTGAGTAAACGATTTTAAATGTGCTAAAGTTATTTGTACCCCAATCTGCACCTGTAATCTCTGTTTTACCTGCCACACTATCAGTAACGATGGTAGGGAAATGGATTCTGGCAGCTTCACCTTCAGAAAGGAAAGTAGGGATAAACTTAACTCCGCTAACTACAGAAGTAGCTTTAGGCATACTGATAGTCTTTTTAGTGCCATCAGCATAAGTAATAACTAATTCATAAGCTGATTCACCTTCTTCTACTGATACTACATAATCATCAGCAGAAGTACCGAGTACCCGGAGTACCTGGTTTGCCCGGTTCACCTTGTTCTCCTTTTGCACCATTGTATAATTTAATGGTCTCTCCATCACTGAATTTGATTTCATAACCACCATTACCATCAGTGAACGGAGTACAGCTTTCGACATATTTGCCTGAGCCTACTTTGTCTTCAAGGGCCTTGATTGCATCTTTCACATTGGATATTTCTTGATCCAAGCGGTCGATGTCGTCATCGTAATCCTTACAAGATACAAATGTTCCTGTTGAAGTGACCATAAGGGCTCCAAACAGGATTGCACTTAAAAATTTTTTGTTCATAATAGAAAAACTTTAAATTTATAAATTTAAAAACTCAAAATGTTATTGTTATAAAAGGACTTTAAATCTTTTTCTGTGTCCGGATGGTGCTTTATATAGGAACTGCAAGGGAGATGCGCCTACAATTTTATGAAATGCGGCATAAAAAACACTTTGGGATGCAAAACCACACTTCCTAAAAAGAGAACTGGCTGAATACGTACCCTCTAGTAATAAGGACTTTGCATACTCAACACGATACTTGTTAAGGAGCTGCTTGAAATTGCATCCGAAGTAGTTGTTCACCGCATTACTCAGGTAGGTCGTATTCGTGCCGACTATTGAACTAAACTTTTCTAAAGAGAGTTTTGAATCCAAATATACTTTTCTGATTTCTAGGTTATACAAAATGCTTTTATAGATCTCAAAATCAACTTTTCTTCCGGGCGCTCCTTTCTCGGTAGACAGTGTATTCCACTGCCGTTCTGCATCTTTAAACAGCTTTTCTTTCTGCGTTGTAGTAGAAAGCTCATTGCTTTGCGTTTGAAATAGAGCATCCATATTTTAGTCAGTTTCTATAATAGCCATAATTTCATCGGACAAAAGTACCCATTTTACTCTATTCTGCAAGACTTTCCACTAAAAATCTTTATAAAATACAGGAATATTTTAAGAAATAGGAATATCTCTATATTCTTTACCTTACAAACAACCATAGAAAGCCCCATAGACCTATTAAAACAAGACATTACTTTCACTATACACCTTAATATAATAGCATAAGTACGCCGAAGAAGTTAAACTTATAACAGTCAAAATATAGCTTAGTCTCTATAAAGCGGAATCCAGAACTTGTAAATTATCCCTTTATTCAACAAAACAAACCAGAAAAGAACAAAATAATCCAATATAAATATGTCATTCATTTTCTAATTAAGAATTATTCAAACTCCCTAAACATGGGATTTTTTTTTTGTTCACCCCTAAATACATTTTAACTAATATAGCTTACCGTATCACTTCTATTAACTAAAATAGAAAAAAAGATATTTAATAATCATTTTTTACATTCATATAAAGACAATTTTTATCACCTTTACACATCTTATCTATATATTTGGCTACCTTTGGACAAAAGTCACTATATTTGCGTTTATGAAAACATATACAAGCAATCACATCGTATTTTTTTTCGCCTACACATACGTCTGCGAAAATAGCCCGTGCCATCGGAGAAAGTATAGGTATGGGCAGAAGAATAGAAATAGATCTCACTACGGATGAGAATAGTAGCCCGATAGAAATCAAAGATTCTATCACGATCATTGCAGTTCCTGTGTATGCAGGCAGGGTAGCCCCAATAGCATTGCAACGGCTACGAAGATTAAAAGGCAACAATGCTCCGGCTATCTTAGTCGCTGTATATGGTAACCGCGATTACGAAGATGCACTGGTCGAATTGAGAGATGAAACTATTCAATTGGGATTCACCCCACTGGCTGCCGGTGCCTTTATTGGTGAACACAGCTACAGCCGTCCTAATATGCCCATTGCAGAAGGCCGTCCGGATGTTACCGATTTACAGATTGCGGAACAATTTGGAAAAGACTGTCTGACAAAACTGGAGAAGGATGAAACATTATCCGATTTTTACCTAAAAGGAAACATACCTTATCGCTTTGTTGGCCCCTCTACTCCTGCCGCTCCAGTCTGCACTGAAGAATGCTTCGCCTGTGGCGAATGCATCGAAGTATGTCCTACTCATGCCATTGCTTTAAGCGATGAAGGAAAAATAGAAACAGAGATTACCAAATGCATCAAGTGCTGCGCTTGCGTAAAAGAATGCCCTAATGGTGCACGAGTTTTTGATACTCCTTACACCCCCATGCTACACCAAAAATGTGCGGCACGCCGTGAACCTGAACTATTTATATAATGAATAACAGAGATAAAAGAGTCCTGGTAGGAATGAGTGGCGGAATAGACAGCTCCGCCACGTGCATCATGCTGCAAGAACAAGGATATGAAGTGGTAGGAGTTACCATGAGAACGTGGGATGTCCCTTCCCGCTTTTCCACCCCCGGTCAAGATGAACCTGATGATGTACTGGAAGCAAGGGCCTTGGCAGAACGGTTGGGAATAGAACACCATGTAGCTGATGTGAGGGAAGAGTTCAAACAGATTATTGTAAAACACTTCATAGATGAGTATATGCAAGGAAGAACTCCCAATCCTTGTGTCCTTTGCAATCCGCTATTCAAAGAGCGAATTCTCTGTGAATGGGCAGACCAAACGAATTGCGCCCATATCTCTACCGGGCATTATTGCAGACTGGAAGAACGGAAGGGAAAACTGTATATAGTAGCGGGAGATGACCAGACAAAAGACCAATCCTATTTTCTATGGAAACTTCCTCAGGAGATACTTCAACGTTTTCTCTTTCCACTGGGAACTTATACCAAGCAGGAGGTACGGGAATATCTCCGACAAAAAGGATTCGAAGCGAAAGCCCGTGGAGGTGAAAGTATGGAAATCTGCTTTATAGAAGGGGATTACCGAAACTTTCTGCGTTCGCAATGCCCGGATATTGACACCCAAGTAGGACCGGGATGGTTTGTAAATAGCAAAGGAGTCAAGATAGGTCAGCACAAAGGCTTTCCTTATTATACAATAGGCCAACGGAAAGGATTGGAAATCGCTTTGGGGCATCCAGCATACGTACTACGCATCAATGCAGAAAAGAATACAGTCATGTTAGGAGATGCCGAGGAACTTAAAGCAGAATATATGTTGGTAGAAGACTATCATATCACAGAAATGCAGGATTTACTGCAATGCAAGGACTTGTCAGTACGTATCCGCTATCGCAGCAAGCCTATTCCGTGTCAAGTGCTCGTATTAGATGAAAAACAACTATTGGTCCGTTTCCTTTCCGAAGCATCCGCCATCGCTCCCGGACAATCAGCCGTTTTTACGAGGGGAAACGAGTATTGGGAGGTGCATTCATAGCTTCACAGCGCGGCATCCGAAAAATTGCCGCAGATAACCAAGATAAATTTTAGATGATGAAAACATATATCGGATATCTTATTTTCATGTGCAGCTTATTATTATGCAGTTGCCAACAGACCACAAGCAATCCTCGTTTCTACGACGAGGGCGTATCGCAAGAACTGGCAACACTGCGCAAACAGGAGATTAAGGAGTTGAAGTATAAGCTATATTTCTCCATTCCTGAACAGAAATCAGTACCGGTAAATGGAGAGATTACCATTGAATTTAATCTGGATGCACCGCAAGAAATTATTCTCGACTTCAGAGAAAAGCCTGAAAAAATAAAATCGGTATCCGTCAATGGACAAACTGCCCGTTATGAATTCCATAACGAGCACATCATCCTACCTGAAAAAACATAGTAGAAGGAAAAAAATAATATCACGATCAAATTTATTGCCGGAAACCAGTCGCTAAACAGAAATGATGAATTTCTGTATACGCTATTAGTGCCAGACCGTGCCCGTACCTTATTCCCTTGTTTCGAACAGCCGAATCTGAAAGCCACATTTTCCTTACGACTGGATATACCAACAGAATGGAAAGCTGTTTCCAATACCTATATTACTAAAGAAGAAACAAAAGGCAACTGCAAAACAGTAACTTTTGCCCCAACTGAACCATTAAGCACTTATCTTTTTTCCTTTGTCACCGGTAAATTAGAACATCAAGAATATATAGAAGGTAACCGGAAAATCTCAGCATATTACCGCGAAACAGATTCTAAAAAAAGTAGCTCAATTAGATACCATCTTCAAACAAGTGACCGCTTCGCTGAACTGGCTGGAAGAATATACCAATGTTCCCTATCCTTTTGCCAAATACGATTTTATTATCTTGCCGGGATTCCAATATGGAGGTATGGAGCACACAGGCGCCACCTTATATAATGACACGCAAATGTTCCTAAGCGAAAATCCCACTCCGGATGAAGAACTTCGCCGAACCCAATTAATCGCCCACGAAACCGCCCACATGTGGTTCGGAGATTTAGTAACGATGAACTGGTTTGATGATGTCTGGACTAAAGAGGTATTCGCCAATTATTTTGCAGCTCTGATTACCGAACCATTATTCCCGCAAGTCAATCACCAGCTGAATTGGATGAAGACTTATACAGCCGCATCCTTGTCAGAAGACCGTACACCCGGAACCACTGCTATCCGGCAACCGCTAGATAACCTTCAAAATGCAGGATTAATTTATGGACAGATCATTTATAACAAAGCTCCTGTCATGATGGTAAAACTGGTGGAATCAATGGGAAAAGAAGCATTTCGGGAAGGGATTCAAGAATATTTAAAAACTTACGCTTACGCCAACGCTACTTGGGATGACTTGATACAAATTCTAGACAGTAAAACAGAGCAAGATCTAGCCGCTTTCAGCGATGTATGGGTAAACCAAAAGGAATGCCGATAATCAAATTCGAAATATCAGACAAACAGTTGACCATACATCAGCAAGATCCATATCAAAGAGGATTAAACTGGCCTCAAAAATTCAATATCACCCTTTGCGGAACAAGGGACACAACGATAGAAGCCAGTCTGACAGACAGCTTATGCCGTATTACGTTACCCTTTTACCCCCACCCGTATTCTGCCCAATACGGACGGGAGAGGATATGGTTTGTTTGTTCCTGACAACAACAGTCTCCATTGGCTGCTGGAACATTGGCAAGAAATAGACAATGAAACAACCCGACAGGCAGTTTTAATGATGATGCATGAAAATTATCAAGCAAAAGGAATTCCGAATACTGCATGGATGAATGCATTACTCAACGGAATACATTGTGAAAAGAACCCGTTGATAGCTTCAACATTAACCAATTACCTGTCCTCTCCTCTGCAAGAGATATCTTCGGCAGAACGTGATAAAATAGAAAATGAGCTTTATAAACTCAGCCATTCTCATCCGATTCCTTCTTGTCGCATCCAGTTATTACGCCTTCTGATTACAGAAGCAGCAAGTCCGACTATGATTCAGTGCCTCTATTCCTTATGGGAAACCGAAAGAGTCCAACAATTAAATGAAAGAGATTACACTACATTGGCCTACGAACTGGCCTTGCGCATACCTGAGCAAGGAAAAAGAAATACTTCAGACACAACGCCAACGCATCCACAATCCGGACCGTCTACGCCAATTCGATTTCATATCACGTGCGATGACTGCCGATACTTTAAAATTGGACAGTTTATTCCGATCTTTATTGCAAGCGGAAAACAGAAGGATTGAGCCTTGGGCAGCTACAACCTTAAGCTATCTGAATCATCCTACAAGACAAGATTATGCGGTGAAATATATCCGTCCGGCATTGGAAAAACTGACAGAAGTTCAACGCACCGGAGATATCTTTTTCCCTCGCAATTGGGTCGGGGCTTTATTAAGGAATCACGATAGCGAAGCGGCCTACAAAGAAGTAGAAGCTTTTTTATCGGTTTATCCCGACTATCCGCCTTTATTAAAAAACAAAATACTGCAAGCGGCTTATCCTCTTTACAGAAAATATGCAGATAAGAAAAAATAAACTGAAAGAATCAAGGATTCATTACACCTTGATAGACAGCATGGCGTAATGTACCCTTTTCATCATCGCTATCATAGTCCCAGTACATAGCCCCCAGCATCCCTTTCTGATGCAGGAACTGGCACTTGAATGCGATGGACTGGGCATTCTCATAATTAACGACCACATGTCCTTGCGAATTTATCATATAAGGAACTTGTGCCGCACTATCCCAACAACTCTGTAAAGAATCCAAAACGATAATATGACGATAATCCAATAATTCTGGAGCTTCATTAGTCCCATGCCCATAGAACGGAATACCCAATACCAAGCGTCCGACAGGAAAACCTGCGGCAACATGGGCGGCAACCGCATCCTCGCAAGACCATTCCTCAGTCATTTCCGAACGGTACAAGGCCGAATGGTGATTAGGAGATTCCTCCATATCGTATGTCATGATATTGACATAATCCACATAAGGTTCGACAGCCTTTAAGTTGTAATATTTGGCACCTGCCTGTGTAGCAATGGTCAGCAGTTTGTCTTTACCGATAGCATGGCGTATATCCTTCATCAACAAAGAAAAGTTATCAGTATCTTCCGGCGAAAAAGATACACCGGCAGTTCCTATACCGGGATATTCCCAATCTATATCAATTCCGTCCAAATCAAACTGGTCTATCACCCGTTTACAATCTGCGGCAAACGCCATACGTGTACTATCTGTCTGTGCCATCTCACTAAACCGACTGCTTCCCCACCCGCCTACGGACAGCAAAACTTTCAAAGACGGTTTTTTTTCACGCAGCCCTACTACCATTTGCAAACGTGGTTCATTATCTATACGTATTCCTTTGAAATTATCTGTAACATGCCCGAACGCATAATTAATATGAGTCAAACATGCCGGATCAGGCGTACTTTCTCCCCATGAGGTGACATATGCCAAAACCACATATTTCGATTCATTCTCCGCTACCTCAATCTGCGAAGACCGCTTTTTGTCCTGACAGGCAACCATCAGCAGCAAAAAGGAAAGACCTGCTATTAATTTAAAGGTTCTCATACATAATAAAAAGAGTTTAAAACAATGAGAGCTATCCGATTTATCTGTAACCGGCAGCAAACTCTTTTGAAATCGAATTATTCAAACTCATACAAACATCGGCACTGAAATCCTTTCCACAACGAATCACATGGTCCCAGTCATCTTCCGACAGTTCATCCAAATCATCCCGGCGGATACGATATTTTAGCAATCCGAAAACTACTCCGGCGTTAAAATTATCTCCGGCTCCCACCGTACTGACAGTCTGCAAAGGATCCACTTCATAATGCTTTTTTATATTCTTTGTATACAGGCGAATTCCTCTTCCACCGTGCGTGCAAATAAAATGCGGACAATAAAATTCAATCTTACTTTTATAAACCTTATCCGCATCTGTCAAACCAAACATATTCTCAAAATCCTCAACGGAGCCGCGAATGATATCAGCATATTCAAAATTCTCAAGAATAACAGGAAGCAGCTTTATCGCCTCGTTCTTGTGAGTACTGCGGAAATTCACGTCATAATAAATGATAGCCCCTTTTTCACGAGCTTTATCCAACAGTTCTTTCACCTTATCACGCAATTGAGGCGTTACAGCATAATAAGAGCCGATCATCACAATGTCATCCCGATGTATTTCAGGCATTGTCACATCCAGCCTCAACCGTGGATAATCTTTATAAAAAAGATATTCAGCATCATTCTGTTCATTCAGAAAAGCTAAAGACACAGGTGACTTTCCTTCAGGAAACACGTTCACATGATCTGTGCTTACTCCATTCTCTCGCATAAACTTCAGAATGATATCGCCCACTTTGTCATTTCCCGTTTCACTGATAAAAGTTACATTGACTCCCAAACGCCCCAATGAAATAATTCCATTGAAAACCGAGCCACCGGGAACAGCTGCCGTAGGTTGGCTATCTTTAAAAAGAATATCCAGAATGGTTTCACCTATACCTATTACTTTTCTCATTTTTATATTTACGATTTATATACATAAAACCGGAACACAAATGACACAAATCCTTTAATAAAATGCTATTTGTATTATTTGTGTCCTTTGCGTTCCGGTTCTATTTTATTTTACTTACTTAACTCGCGTGAACGCTCACCTAAGTACCCTCCATGATGGCGTTTGCTATACTCTTCGATGGTAAAACCAGTCTTTTTCATGGTTTCCACTACCAAAATATCACCTATCACGGTCATAACTGTAGTTGAAGTTGTGGGGGTCATACCCAAAGCACACACTTCATCAGGATGCCCGGTGCATAAACAAATATCAGACTCCCGGGGCCAATGGACTATCCGCATTTCCGGTAATAACAATATATTTCAAATTTGGGTTCAAATTATGTGCAAGTTGTGTCAGTTCCACAATTTCACGGGTTTTTCCTGAATTAGAAATCAGAAGCAGCAAATCATTCTCCTGCAAAATCCCCAAATCCCCATGTTGAGCTTCGCTGGGATGTAAAAACACTGCCGGAATACCTGTAGAGCAAAAAGTCGTAGCTATATTCATAGCTATCTGTCCGGCCTTACCCATACCGGTAGTCACCAGCTTTCCTTTTTTACGGTGTATTTGCTCAACAATCAATTCCACTGCTTTCTCATAAGCATCAGTTATAGGAATATTCAAAACAGCCTGAGCCTCTTTCTGCAACAATTCGTGTATAGATGTCATCATAATAGGTTACATGAATATTATTTAAGTAGTTCGGTTAGTTCTCTCAAGTCATTGGCAACAGCAAAATAACTGTTCAACGGATGATGGGCAAAATGCTGCCTCTCCAATCCGGCCAAAAAGTCGATAATGCCATTCCAAAAGCCATTTATATTATAAAAAATTACTTTTTACGATGATAGTCCAGCGTAGCGGCCGCCATTACATGAAAAACCTCATCCAGTGTACCCACTCCTCCCGGCAAAGCTATCACTACATCCGATTCATTCAACATCACATCTTTACGGTCACTCAAATTATCCGTACGGAAAGTCACATCCACCAAATCGCTGGCTCGTCCACGTTCTTCCAGCTTGGTCGGAATAACTCCCATTATCATCGAACCGTTGTCTTTGGCTGCCTTGGCAATACATTCCATCAATCCGATATTAGCACCTCCATACACTAACGTCTTCTTGTTTTGTCCCATCCAAACGCCCAACTCACGTGCTTTTTCAAAAAACACAGGCTCTATATTCTCGGATGCGGAACAGAAAATAGCAATTTTATCCATCATCTTGTTTTCTGTTAGTAAATACAAATATCTGCATTTTTTGAAGAACGGCAATAACTTTTGTTGTATTTTTGCCAACCGAAACTTATTTGAAGCAAAAAACAATGTCATACAATACTTTCACCTTGCCTAACGGGCTGCGCATTATTCACGCTCCCAATCAGTCTAATGTAGCCTATTGCGGCTTTGCCGTCGATGCCGGAACCCGTGATGAAAACGAACAGGAACAGGGAATGGCCCATTTCGTGGAACACCTTATCTTTAAAGGAACACAAAAAAGACATGCATGGCACATCCTGAACCGCATGGAAAATGTAGGCGGAGATTTAAATGCATATACGAATAAGGAAGAAACAGTGATATACAGTGCTTTTCTGGTAGAACACTTCTCACGGGCAGCAGAACTGCTGGCAGATATTGTATTTCACAGCACCTTCCCACAACATGAGATTGACAAAGAAGTGGAAGTGATTATTGATGAAATACAAAGTTATGAAGACAGTCCGTCAGAACTGATTTTTGATGATTTTGAGGAATTGATTTTTCCCAATCATCCTTTGGGAAGGAATATTTTGGGCAAACCGGACTTATTGCGTAGTTTCAAAAGTGAACACGCCTTGAATTTTACTTCCCGTTTTTACAAAGCTACCAATATGATCTTTTTCATTCAAGGCAATATAGACTTTAAGAAAGTGATACGCACCATAGAGAAAGTGACAGCCGACATCCCTTTTTCCATTACCGAACGCCAACGGACAGAACCTTTTCTCTATATTCCTAAGACATTGACACTGAATAAAGAAACACATCAAGCCCATGTAATGATAGGTAGCCGGGGATATAATGCATATAATGAAAAACGAACCGGACTTTACCTGCTGAACAATCTGCTGGGAGGACCCGGTATGAACAGCCGGCTGAACGTTTCCTTGCGCGAACGCCGGGGGCTGGTCTATAACGTAGAAGCCAATCTGACTTCATACACAGACACAGGAGTGTTCTGCATCTATTTCGGAACTGATCCGGAAGATGCAGACCGTTGCATCGGACTAGTTCATAAAGAATTGAAAAAACTGCGTGACAGCAAACTAAGTTCCTCACAACTGAGTGCAGCAAAAAAACAGATCATCGGACAAATAGGAGTTGCCGGAGACAATTTTGAGAACAATGCATTGGATATGGGAAAAACGTTCTTGCACTATGGTAAATTTGAAGGTCCGGAAGAAGTATTCAAACGGATAGAAATGCTGACAGCAGAACATCTGTGGGATATCGCCAATGAAATGTTCGATGAAAATTATCTTTCAACCTTGATATACCTATAAAAACAGGAAATCACCCTAAATTTCAAACATTACATTTCTCACAAATAAAAATCTAATTGTATTTTTGTAGAAATACCTTTAACTAATATCATTAATTTATGAAGAAACTTCAACTATGCATTTTAGGAAGCTTATTCGCAGCTTCCTTACAAGCACAGAGTACAGATTACACCAAAGGATTGAGCATCTGGTTTGATACCCCTAATAATTTGGACGGACGCGCTTCCTCGGTATTCTCCTGCAACAGACAAAGCATGGGAAAACAACTCACTCCCCATAGGAAACGGCAGTTTGGGAGGCAATGTTATGGGATCTATAGCGGCAGAACGAATCACTTTAAACGAAAAGACACTATGGCGCGGAGGACCGAACACAGAAAAGGGAGCAGCTTATTATTGGAACGTAAATAAAGAGTCGGCACACCTGTTACCCGAAATCCGCCAAGCATTTACAGACGGTAACCAGAAAAAAGCAGAAGAACTTACCTGCAAAAATTTCAACGGACTGGCCGATTATGAGCCAAGCCGTGAAACACCTTTTCGCTTCGGCTCCTTTACTACATTGGGAGAAGCTTACATCGAAACCGGTTTAAGTGAAATCGGTATGACCGATTATAAACGCATCCTGTCTCTTGACTCGGCCATGGCAATAGTCAGTTCGCAAAGATGAAGTGAACTACGAGCGTAAATACTTCGTTTCCTACCCCGACAGCGTGATGGTACTGAAGTTCACAGCCAACCGTCCCGGCATGCAAAACCTGATATTCAGCTATGGCAGCAACCCTGAAGCCATAGGTGATATCAAAACAGACGGTCCCAATCGTTTGCTCTATACCGGTCGCCTCAAAAACAACCAAATGAAATTTGCTCTCCGCATACAAGCCATAAACAAAGGAGGAAGCCTGAACACGACTGATGGCAAATTCATTGTCCGCAATGCGGATGAAGTCATTTTTCTGCTAACCGCAGATACCGATTATAAACTCAACTTCAATCCAGACTTCAAAGACCCCAAGACGTATGTCGGTCCTGATCCGGACCAAACAACCCTGGCCATGCTAGACGCTGCCGCTGCCAAAAATTACAACGAATTATGCGAGCGACACAAAACGGACTATACCCAACTGTTTGGCAGAGTCAAACTACAACTGAACCCTCATGCTCCTATGACCTTGCAATATCCTGCCGTTACAGATCTTCCCACCCATCAACGTCTGGCACGCTATCGCAAAGGAAATCCGGACTACCGGCTGGAAGAAATCTATTATCAGTTCGGACGATACTTATTAATTGCCAGTTCACGCCCCGGCAATCTCCCGGCCAACCTGCAAGGAATGTGGGCCAACGGGGTAGATGGCCCATGGCATGTAGATTACCATAATAATATCAATATCCAGATGAACTACTGGCCTGCTTGCTCCACCAATCTGAACGAATGTGTATGGCCTTTGATAGACTTCATCCGTACCTTGGTAAAAGCCGGGAGAAAAAACAGCCCAAGCCTATTTCGGCGCACGCGGATGGACAGCCTCCATATCCGGAAACATTTTCGGATTTACTTCCCCTTTGACCGATGAAAATATGTCCTGGAACTTTAACCCGATGGCAGGTCCCTGGCTGGCAACTCACATTTGGGAATACTATGATTACACCCGAGACAAAAAATTCCTGAAAGAAGTAGGCTATGATCTTATCAAGAGCAGTGCCAACTTTGCTGTAGACTATTTATGGCATAAACCGGACGGGACCTACACTGCTGCTCCTTCCACTTCTCCCGAGCATGGACCTGTAGACCAAGGAGCTACTTTTGTACATGCTGTAATCCGCGAAATATTACTCAACGCCATTGATGCCAGCAAAGCACTGGGTGTCGATTCCAAAGACCGTAAACAATGGCAATATGTACTGAAACATCTTGTACCCTATCAAATAGGACGTTATGGTCAGTTAATGGAATGGTCAACAGACATAGACGATCCCACAGACGAGCATCGTCACGTCAACCATTTATTCGGACTGCATCCGGGCCACACCCTTTCACCAATTACTACTCCCGAATTAACCAATGCCGCCAAAGTTGTTTTAGAACACCGCGGTGACGGAGCTACCGGCTGGAGCATGGGATGGAAACTGAATCAATGGGCACGTCTGCAAGACGGCAACCACGCCTACAAACTATTTGGCAACTTACTAAAAAATGGAACTTTGGACAACTTATGGGATACCCATCCGCCTTTCCAGATTGACGGTAACTTTGGCGGAACTGCCGGTATCACAGAAATGTTGTTGCAAAGTCACATGGGATTCATCCAATTACTCCCAGCCTTGCCAGACGCATGGAAAGAAGGTTCTGTCAAGGGGCTGTGTGCCAAAGGTAACTTTGAAATTGACATTATCTGGCAGGATGGAAAATTAAAAGAAGCCGTCATTCTGTCCAAAGCCGGTGAGCCCTGCAATCTGAGATATGGTAACCTGACTTTTTACCTTTAAGACAACTAAAGGAAAGACATATAAAGTAATGGTTGAGAATGAAAAACTGAAAAAAATCCCCTTATAAGGACAAAAAAACAGTCAGACAAATCCCCCTCATTTTTCAATCTATTTTGTCATTCTGAACACTATGTTATCTTTTACATCTGTTCAGAATGACAAATTATATATAATATCACAGCCATTCGGTTATCAATATCCTCTTTTCGCTTTGAATTTCAAAACCTATTTCTTATATTTGTACAAATATTTGTTTTAAGACCTTATCTGAATGAGAAAAACCGTCTATGTAATCCTGGTTCTATGTTGTTTTATCATAAAGACTTATTCCATCAACCGTCCTTATTATCATTTTAAACAACTTTCTATTAAAGAAGGACTTCCAACCTCTATTATATCCCTATACGATGACAAAAACGGTTCATTATGGGTCGGAACCACTCAAGGAATATATCGTTTCAATGGAGAAAAAATCAAGAAATATAATCTACCGTATTTATTACGTAAAAACAGCCATTACATCAACGATATTTTCGGAGATAATGAAGAACGGATATGGGCGATCACCTCACAAGGAATCAGTTATTATGAATATGAGAAAGATTCCCTGCAAATTTTTCTGCGACATAATCAGCCGGTAAAAGCTTCCATTATAACAACTGAAGGAAGCAAGCTGCTGATACCTGTAACCGACACATTGCTTGTATATGAAAAAGAATTAAAACATTCCAAAGCAATCCCTTTAAAAACAACAGGAATCCATATTATCAAGATGGAGCCTTTCGACTCCACTCATTACCTGATAATAAACAATGCATGGGAAATAAAGCTATTAAATAAACATACAGGAGAAATAACTGATTCTCCATTCGGTGAATCATCCAATGCATACGATCTATATAAGGATTCCTCCGGACGTTACTGGGTCTCCTTCTACGGGCAAGGAGTAAAATGTTATAATCAGGATGGACAACTGCTGACCTCCTATAATACCCGTAATTCAAACTTGAGCAACGATATCGTTCTTGATATAACAGAGTGGGATAAAGCCATTTGGCTGGCAACAGATGGCGGCGGAGTGAATATAATCTATCCGGACACTCATGATATCCAAATCTTATCAAACAAAGAAAACCGGCAATTCCCTGCCAATTCAGTCACATGCCTATGTCACAGCAACAACCACATGTGGATAGGTATGGTGCGGGAAGGCGTACTAGGAGCAGAAAAAGGTTTTATCACTACCTATACCAAAGCTGCACAAAACCCAGCCTCAGGCTTGTCCGACAAATGCCCCTTATGCCTATGGGAAGATAAAGACGGACGGATCTGGATTGGTACGGACGGAGGCGGTATCAACTGCTTTGACCCGCAAACGGAACGTTTTACCCACTATCCGCAAACATTGGGAGAAAAAATAGTATCCATTTGCCCTTTATCCGAAACCGAACTGCTAGCATCCAGTTTTTCAAAAGGAATCTTCCGCTTCAATAAAAAGACAGGAAACTACCAGCACTTCTCTCTTCCGGACAAAGATGCAGAAGCAAAGCTGGCAAGCTCCAGTGCACCCACCAATATACGAGTTAATGATCGGAACGAAATAGAACTATACGGTAATGCTTTTTACCGATATATTCCCGGAAGCCAACAACTTATTCCCATCCACTTCAAGAACAAACAATTACAATATTCTTGGATCTATATTGGAAAATACCGTACTTATCCATTTTTTCATGACCGAAACAATGTATTCCAATACAACAAAGAGAAAAACGAATACGAAACCATAGCTTATGAGAGAAATAACCAGATATTAGCTGCAAGCATTGATTCTTTAGGGACTCTATGGATAGCCGAACCTAATGGAGTCACCAGAATTCACCTGCCCTCAAACCGTAAAGAGCCATTAAAGCTACCCGATGGAAATGACGTAATCACTTCTTTAGTCATTGACCATGAAGGCATCGTATGGATGGGGTCATTGGGAATCATATACGCTTATAATCCACATAAAAATCATTTTGTCATCTACAATGAGATGGACGGCATATTACCTAACGACTTTTTAGCCAAACCTGCATTGGTGGCAAGTGACGGCAACATATACATGGGTGGCTCCGAGGGATTGGTACGAATCAACAAAGCTTTAAAACCAGCTTCGGCTCCACCTCCCATCACACTTAAGTTGCAAGAAATAGCATTGAACGGCACAACAGTTCACTTCATCCCCCGATCAACTATGGAAATTCCTTATAATTTCTCCTCCCTAAAAATACATACACAACTGGAAGGGGGAAATGTATTTCACAAGCGCATCTACCGGTTCCGCATAAAAGGGCTGAACACAGAATACACAGAAACATCCCGTCCCCATCTTGTTTTACATACCATTTCTCCGGGCGACTATAAAATAACGGTTCAATGTACACAGAACGATGGTAGCTGGAGCCCTGAATTCACTTTGCTAAAATTCACTGTCCTTCCTCCGTGGTGGCAACAATCTGGTTCATCCTATTATGTGCGGTCATCATCATTCTTTTCATTATCTATATCATAAAAAGCTCACGACCGTCAACTGAAACGGAAATACAAGGAACAGGAACGTACCATCTACAAGGAAAAAGTGAAAGCTTTGATCAATATCAACCATGAACTGCGTACCCCTTTAACCTTGATTTATACACCGTTGAAACAACTTACAAACAGCAAACAAATCCCCTATGAACTCCGTGGCAAACTATATGGTGCGTTCAAGCAAGCACGACAAATGAAAAACATCATTGACATGATTCTGAATATGCGCAAGATGGAAGTAGAGAAAAATATCCTGCGCATGTCTTCCACGCCCTTCAACGAATGGTTGCAAAGTATCCTAAATGATTTCAAGGATGAACTTTCGTTACGTAATATCTCATTGGCATTTACTCCTGACACTACCATAGAAACTATGTATTTTGACCGCAGTCAATGTGAAATCGTCGTTAACAACCTATTGACAAATGCCTATAAATTCAGCGAAGAAAATTCTACTGTCACTGTTTCCACTTACCTCGAAGGTAATGGAAGCCGTGTACGGGTAACTATAAAAGATGAGGGAATAGGTCTTCAAGAAGAAGATATAGCCAATTTATTCACTCGCTTCTATCAGGGTAAACATAGCTTTCAAGGTAACGGAATCGGCTTGTCATACGCCAAACAACTGGTAGAAATGCACGGAGGCATCATCGGAGCCCAAAATAATGAAACCAAAGGAGCGACTTTCTTTTTCACATTACCGTATAGACAGGAAGCCGCCGACATTCAATCTACACCTCAAACCTATTTGAATGATGCATTGCATCTATCAGCCGACATCGATTACAAACAACCTCAACAAGACAGCATAGAGAAATTTCATTCTATTCTAATAGTGGAAGATGATCGCGACTTATGTAATTACCTGATTTGCAACCTACAAGTTCTGTTTGAAGAAGTGTATGAAGCTCATGATGGCATGGAAGCTCTTCCTATCCTTACGTCACAACGCCCCCAAATTGTATTAAGTGATGTCAAAATGCCCCGCATGAACGGATTTGAACTATGCCGCTATATCAAACAAAAACCAGACTTAAACTATATGCCTGTGATACTGCTTACTTCCTGTGTCGATGACGCCAGTATAGAAGAAGGATACAAAACAGGAGCAGAAGCCTATATAACCAAACCGTTTGACATGGATTTACTTTCTATCCAGATACAGAATATCATGCATAATCACAACATCGTGAAAAAGCACTATGCCACCATAGATATCCCTATACCCAAACAAGAAAATCTGAATCACATCAATGAGCAGCTGATGCTTCAATTCAGCCGCATTGTCAATGAAAATATCAGCAATGTGGATATGGATGTCAATTTCATAGCAAAGCAAATGGGAATGAGCCGTGCGTCACTCTACAACAAGACTAAAGGAATGATGGATATAGGCATCAGTGAATACATCATAAAATGCCGTTTGGAATATGCCCGTAAATTACTAGATGCCACCACACTGTCCATAAGCGAAGTAGCAGAACAGTCAGGATTCAAGCATTCACGCAATTTCAGCACTGTATTCAAAAATGCAATGGGAATGAGTCCGTCCGATTATAGAAAAAAGATTCCCCGACCTTCTTGAAAACAGAAAGACCGGGAATACTTCATGCTATGTTAAATTTAGGTCAGATTAGGTCGTCAATCCTTGTAAATGTTACGAATAGGGTCATCATACTGAACTTGGAGACGTAATAATTCCGTCTTCAATTCTTTAACCAACTCTTCCGTTCCAGGTTGTCCGTAGATATTATGCATCTCCATAGGATCTTCCTGTAAATCATATAGTTCCCAACAGTCTATGTCATTATAAAAATGCATCAATTTATAACGTTCTGTACGTACACCATAATGGCGGCGGACAGCATGTTCAGCCGGGTATTCATAAAAATGATAATACAATGATTTACGCCAGTCAGGCACTTTCTCCCCCTTCAGCAAAGGCAAGAAAGAAACTCCATGCATATCTGCCGGTACCTCCACCCCTGCAAGGTCCAATATAGTAGGACCATAATCAATATTTTGCACCATCTCATCAACATCACCTTTCTTTCCTCCCGGCAAACGGACCAGCAAGGGGGTACGGAAAGACTCTTCGTACATGAAACGCTTGTCAAACCAACCATGTTCTCCCATATAGAATCCCTGGTCGGAAGTATAGACAATCATCGTATTTTCCATCAATCCGTTCTCTTCCAAATACTTCAAAACACGCCCCACATTACGGTCTATGGAATGGATAACCCGCATATAATCATGCATATATTGCTGATATTTCCACTCAGCCAAAGCCTTACCCGTTAACTTATCCTGTTTGAATTTGGCAATGATAGGATCATAATGCTTGTCCCAAACAGCCTTCTGTTCCGGATTCAGAGCATTATACATATTTCTGCCCGCTTCTTCCAGTCCCGTTGTGGTATGGATCTCATTCTCCTTTGTCCGCCATCTTCAGATCATACACCAAATCCATATCCTTTATAATGCTCATTTCCTGCTTGGATGCAGGAATTCTGCCTTCATATTTATCATAGAAGTTCTCTGGCATCGGATAAGTTACATCATCATACAAGTCAAGGTCACAAAGATCAGGCATCCAGGTACGATGAGGCGCCTTATGATGAATAAAAAGACAGAATGGTTTACTCTTGTCCCGGATGCTGTCCATCCAATTTATTGCCAAATCTGTCACAATATTGGTAGCATAGCCTTCCCTTTGTACCCGTTCGCCATTTTTAATAAATTTCGGATTATAATAATCCCCTTGTCCTATCAGGATGTCCCAATAATTAAATCCGGTAGGTTCAGATACCAGATGCCATTTACCGATCATAGCAGTCTGATAGCCATTAGCCTGAAGCAGTTTCGGGAAAGTCTGCTGGTTACCGTCAAATGTGGTGGTATTATCCGTAAATCCATTGGCATGACTATGTTTACCGGTCAGCATACAGGCACGGCTGGGACCACTCAGGGAGTTTGCCACAAAACTATTTGTGAAACGGACCCCTTCATTGGCTATCCGGTCAATATTGGGTGTCTGCATATAACGTTGGTCATATGCACTGATAGTCTGAAAAGAATGGTCATCACACATGATATACACAATATTCATGCTTTTTTTCTCATTCCCGTCGCTCTCTTTCTTTACCTTGCAGGAAGGCAGCGATGACAACATCGCTGCTCCCGTCAAAGAATACAATACACTACTGGTTATTCTATTCATTTTTATATAACTTTGGATTCATTCATCACTTCCTTACCAACCGGGATTCTGTTCCCACATGCCATCCATTACATTAATCATACGCTCCTGGATAGGCAACAAATAATCCCGGTTCGGTTTAAACTGCCATCCATTCGGCATTGTAGAAGGAGGCACCGGTAATATGTAACGTTCAGCATCATCAGGGCTGCCTGTCAAAAAAACATATTATTTCCAGATGCCTGGTCATATTTCAACTCTGGCCCGTATTGTTCCGGCAAGTTACTGCCTATAAACAAAGCACCATGTGCGCGGTTACCTATAATCAACTCCTCGGCAGCGGCCCAGCGCATGATATCAAATACCCGACGACCTTCCAATGCTTTTTCCACCCGGCGTTCGCGGCGTACAGCTTGGATATATTTATCCAGATTTCTAAACGGATACTCCGCAGAAGTATTATATTCACGGTCGAAATCAATATCCGGCATACCGGCACGCTCGCGCAAAGGATGCAATATCTCTATAATCTTGCCCGCATTAGCCGCCCCGTTCTTCTCGGCCAGCGCTTCCGCATAATTCAACAAAACATCAGCGTAACGGAACTGAATGGCAGGAGTAGAGCCTTTATATTCCGAGATATAATCTCCAGTATAATCTATCTGTACATGTTTCAACATCACATAACCGGTCATGTTCGTTCCAAATGCTGAACCATCGCCAGCCAACGAGGGGAAACCGACAACGTACGGATTACCAGCCCCAGCAGGTTGCATGCGCTGTCCAGGCAAGGCCACAGTCTGCGACAAACGGGGGTCTCGGACAGTAGGAAGCAACTCCGTAGGATAGACACGCTTGGCATCAAGAAGCTCTTTCCCAACCAAAGGCCGGCCGTCTATCGTCAAATAATCATCTACTAAAGATGCTGTAACCCCCACATTACCTCCACCTGTATTCAAATAACGAGTGACACTATTGCCCACCTGATCTCCATCATACATCTTAAACCAAAGAATTTCAGGATTAGCAGTCAGATCAGGAGTTTCAAAAATGCTCCTATAATCATTCTCCACATTTCCGGTATTATATATTTTCCATACTCCCCGTTGACGCACTTCTTCAGCAGCAGCGATAGACTGATCCAAATAGTTGTCTATCTTTGCCATTAACTCTGCCTCTCCAAGTTCCGTATCATAAAACTTTTCGGGTTTGTTTTTTTCCTTAGCATAATGCCATTTTTCCCATGTAGCCTCAAAGAGAGCGACTTCACTCTTCAACGCACGGGCTACATCCTTGTGCAGACGCATGGATGACGAATTATTCTGCTCCTTCATCAGTGAAATAGCCATATCCAAATCTGCCAAAATCTTATCGGCAATAAATGTACGGCTCTCGCGAGGCAACATCATTACTTCCAGATTTGGTTCTAGCGGGGTGTCTACCCATGCCAACCGACCATAGTCTGAAAACATGGAATAATAAAACCAAGCACGGAAATAATAGGCCTCACCCATCAGATGATTATACTCTACACTGCCTTTTTCCGGACAGTCACCGGCATTATTTATCAAAAAATTAATGTTACGAATATGTGTATAATTATCTAAAGCCACCGCATTGCTCAACGAAGTTAATCCCATCAGGCGCGAATTGACAGCAGCAGATGCCAAATTATCACTGTTAACATCATTACCGGCAATACCACCTCCACCACCAGCCATGAACCCTTGCGTACGGACACCAAATTCATAATAGCGGTCTATATAGTTTCTTATTTCGCCTGTACTGCGAAACGGTTCGGCCGTAGACAATACTCCCTCGGGCATTTTATCCAAATCATAGCAAGCCGTAAAACAGAATGCCAAAGCCAGCCCCAATAATATATTTCTTTTTTTCATAAGATATCAAAATTATAAATTAACAATAAAGCCTAAGGACAATACGCGGTTCATCGGATAGTTCTTTCCTCCCTCACTTGTATATGAGTTGGAACTAAAAATGGCTTCCGGATCAAACATACCTTTCAGTTTGGTAAATGTCAACAGATTCTCTCCGGAAAAGAACACCTGCACTTTCTGCAAGCCAGCTTTGTGTACCCATGAATTAGGCAGGTCATAGCTTAAAGTCAGATTCTTCAACCGGCAATAAGCTGCATTCTGCAAATACAAATCAGTACGCTGTATATTTTTATCCTGATAAGGAGCTACTCCACCCGCAGAATTAATATAAGGTTTCGGATAATAAGCTCCCGGATTGTCCGGTCTCCAATAATCCATATGTTCCTTGAAAACAGTAACTTGAGCATAAGGGCCAAATCCCCAGAAATATGCGCCACCGGCAACCCAGTCACGTTTGCCCACACCCTGAACATAACACTCAGACTTAATCCTTTCCAGCTGATATATCCATTGAAAGTGTACTGATAACGTGGGGTTGTATTACCAATTATAGTCTGGTCTCCCATATCACCATCTACCAGTCTATTGTCTCCCCTGTCAATGACTTTATTGCCATCCAGATCTATATACTTCACATCTCCCGGTTCCCACAGTTTTCCACTGATATAGCTTAAATCATACTCCGCATTGTAAGCGTCAGCTTCTTCTTGTGTCTGAATCAGACCTTCGGCCCGATATCCCCATATTTCACCTACTTTACGGCCTGTATACCAGCTTCCGTAAGGATCATTCTTTTTAGCATTAGCATATTCCGTCACTTCGGAAACAGCATCTGAAACCGACCCTCCGACACTATAATCAATATCGTTACCTATTTTTCCACGATAATTCAAAGACAACTCCCAACCACGGTTACGCATACGGGCGTTATTAGCCTGTGGAGCTACCGCACCAAACATATCGGGAAACTCCAGCCCCGGTCCCAACATATCTTTTGTATCACGCTGGAATATATCTACGGTTCCGGTCAAAGCGTTTCCAAAGAAACCAAAATCCAATCCGATATTTTTGCTTTCCACCTTCTCCCAAGTAGTATTCGGGTCAATAACAGGAGCGGGATTGGTATAAATATGACGACCGTCGCTAAATATATATCCTCCCAAACCACCATTCAGTGACATATTGGAAGCAAAAGTATATAAACCGGCATCTGCCTGATTACCTAACAAACCATATGATACACGCAATTTCAAATTAGAAAGGAAATCGGCTGCCGGTTCCATAAATTTCTCCCGATAAATATTCCATCCCAAAGATGCGGAAGGGAAGAATCCCCAGCGGTTTCCTTTAGCAAAGCGAGAAGACCCATCATAACGACCGTTCAATTCCAACAGATAGCGACCGTCGTAGTCATAATTGATACGCCCAAAAAAGCCTCGTGTAGCCCATCCGTTACGAGTATCCACTACCACTTTATCACCTGTACCCATACCCAAATTAGGGTTGTTTGTAGAATACAAGCCTGTAATAGAGTTCTTCATATAGCTATAATCATTATCCTCTTCTTGATACCCCCCCATTAATGTAAAGTTATGATGATCATTCAGAGTGAACTGGTAGTTTGTATAAAGATTGATAGTCTGATAACGGGTACGTCCATAAGTACGTGTAAACTTACCGTCTTCCACTACTCCCAATTCAGAACGCGCCACTTTGGTCATTGTCACCCCATCTTGCTCATAAATACTGGGAGCCACATTCAATGCTTCATACTCCAAGTTCATTTGCTTATAAGTATAATCAAAGAAAATAAACCAGTCTTTCAGCGGTTGCAATTCAAAACCTGCAGTGATATTAAAACGGTCACGTTGCGTATCTGTATACGTTCCACTCTGCAAATAAGGAATCATAGACAATTCCGTAAAATGTCCATTAGGGTCAATAACCGATACCGTAGGACGGAAACGTGCCAAACTATGATAAAATCCTTCACTCAAACCACCGTCAAGTCCAGTTTTCGGATCTTCATTATTAAAAGGAGTCCTATTATCCGAATGCATAAACTTAGTGTTGAATTTCAGTTTCAACCATTTAGTCAATTCTGAAGTGATATTGGCATTAACCGTATAGCGTGTATAGTCCATATCAGCATAGCGCAAAATACCGTCCTCATTATAATAGCCTCCGGAAACATAATATTGTGCTTTCTTGCTACCCCCGCTAAAACTGAGATTATGGTTATGCTTAAAGCTATAATTTTTATAGTGCAGATCAAAATAATCCGTATTTCCCAATCCGCGTTCCGAGTTTTCGAATGCGGCATTCAATGATTCACCCGGTGCCAAATCTCCCCACGGGTCAATACTGGACGGATCTCTCATATATTGTTCCAAATCAGCTATTTTTTGCTCACTATACATACGGTTAGCAGCTCCTGTATTGCTGACACCGTCATTCCAAAACTTCACAAAGTCAAGTGAATTCACCATATCCGGCAGCACAGTTGGAGCACTCCATCCTAATGTACCTTGATAACTGGCACGCATCTTTCCTTCTTCACCTTGTTTAGTTGTCACCAGAATCACACCGTAAGCTGCACGTGCTCCATAAATAGCACAAGCCGCCGCGTCTTTTAATACAGAAATATTCTCGATGTCATTCGGGTTTACATCTGAAAGAGACATTTCCACACCATCTACCAATACATAAGGAGCAGAATTTCCAGACAAGTTGCCTTGACCACGCAAACTCAACGAACCGGTAGCGCCAGGACGTCCCGATCCTCCATTGCTTACTGACAAACCCGGAACTAAACCTTGCAAACTCTGTGTTGCATCCACTACCGGACGATGTTCCAACGCATCTCCTTTCACAGAAGCGACAGATCCGGTAAGATTCACTTTTTCTGCACACCATAACCTACCACAACAACTTCATCCAACGTTTCGGTATCCTCAGCCAAGACAATACTGAAACTAGTTTTTCCATTGATTGGAAGTTTGCGTAGCATAACCAATATAAGACACGACTAGATTTCCTTTGGATGGAACATTGGAAAGCATAAAATTACCATCCAAATCGGTTATCGTACCGTTTGAGGTTCCTTCAATTAAAACACTGGCCCCAATTACAGGCTCCTGACTGTTTTTGTCAATTACCTTACCACTGATGGATAAGGATTGAGCTGTCACCATCGGCGAGAACAAAAACAGAATAGCTGTCACCAATCCAAGGACTGAAAGCAGTTTCATTTTTTTATTCATAATAAAAGAATTTAAGGATTAATTAGATTAAAAACTGTTGCAAATATAGGCGTTCCCATTCCGCCAGCACCTCTTTATTTGTCTAATTAATATCTGTATTTGTCTAGAAAGCCCCTATTATCCAGCCTTTAAACAAAATAAGACCTGAAGATCTCCGGATACCGGAAGACATTCAGGTCTTATTTTTATATGTTAAAAAGAAGTTACTCTGCCACCATACTCATCGCTATTCCTTTTCCAAACCACGAAGCTCGGCAAGGCCACGCATACGTCCCAAACAAGAATAGCCCGGATTTGTTTTCTTGTTCAAATCATCTATCATCTGATGACCATGATCCGGACGCATAGGAATAGATATTCCACGACGTTGCTGCACTTTCAACAGGTTCTTAACTACATGATACATGTCCACATCACCCTCCAGATGATTCGCCTCATAAAAGTTCCCTTCAGCATCACGTTGGGTACTGCGCAAATGAACAAAATTGATACGGTCTCCCCAACGTTCCATGATACCCGGCAAATCATTCTGTGCAGATACGCCAAATGAGCCACAGCACAGACAAAGTCCGTTTGACGGATTAGGTACAGCTTCCACCAACAGCTTGAAATCCGCCTCCGTACTCATAATGCGCGGCAAGCCCAGAATAGACATAGGCGGATCGTCCGGATGAATAACGAGCTTTACTCCCACTTCATCGGCTACCGGACAAATTTCTTTCAAGAAGAAAATCAAGTTATTGCGGAGTTTGTCCGCATCAATATCCTTGTAACGGTCCAGTTCATTTTGGAATTGCTCCAATGTAAAACTTTCCTCCGAACCGGGCAATCCTGCAATCATATTTCGTGTCAGACGATGAATTTCTTCCTCATCCATTTGTGCCAGACGCGCTTTTGCCTTTTCTATCTCTTCGGCCGAGTATTCCTTTTCGGCTCCCGGACGTTTCAAGATAAACAGATCGAACGCTACAAAAGCAGCCCGCTCAAAACGCAATGCCTTGGAACCATCGGGCAACGTATATGCCAGGTCCGTACGGGTCCAATCCAGTACAGGCATGAAGTTATAAGTCACAATATAGATACCACATGCTGCCAGATTACGCAAACTCTGTTTATAGTTCTCGATATATCTCAGATAATCTCCTGTCTGTGTCTTAATATGCTCGTGTACGGGCACGGATTCTACGACACTCCAAGTTAATCCTGCTTCTTCAATCAATTTCTTGCGCTTCATTATTTCCTCTACCGTCCATACTTCACCGTTGGGAATATGATGTAAGGCATTGACAATACCGGTTGCTCCGGCTTGTTTGATGTCCCACAATGATACGGGATCATTCGGTCCGTACCAGCGCCATGTTTGCTCACATAAAATCATATCAAATAAAAAAATTGAGAATTAAAAACTAAAGACTTGTTACATGGCAAATGCATTGAAACCACCATCTACTACGGCTACTGTACCGGTTACAAAGCTGCTGGCATCGCTGATGAGATACTGGATGGTTCCACACAGTTCCTCTGCTTTACCGAAACGTTTGAACGGAGTCTGGCGAATCACATCATTACCACGCTGAGTATATGTACCATCTTCGTTTGTCAACAAAGTACGGTTCTGTTCGGTCAGGAAGAATCCCGGAGCAATGGCATTCACGCGGATGCCTTCACCAAATTTCGTAGCCACTTCATTGGCCATGAACGCAGTGAAATTAGAGATTCCCGCCTTTGCAGCCGCATAACCACATACACGGGTCATCGGACGGAATGCCGCCATAGAAGAGAAGTTCACAATAGCTCCTTTCTTCTGTTCCACCATCGGCTTCAAAAATACCTGTGTAGGCAGAACTGTTCCGGTAAGATTCAGATTAAGCACTTTCTGGAACTCATCGACCTTCAAATCAAAGAAATTTCCTGTAGGAGCAATCGTAGCACCCGGCATATTACCTCCTGCTGCATTCAGCAATGCATCTACACGACCATATGCTGCGAGAATATCCTTCAGATTCTGCTCCAATATAGCCTCATCCAACACATTCGTTACAAGAAACATGGCTTCCCCGCCTTTGGCCTTGATTTCGTTTACAATGGCATTTCCTACTTCTGCCTTACGGCCTAATATAACAACCTTGGCACCTTCTTCTGCCAAATGGGCGGCAATAGCCTTTCCCAAAACCCCTGTTCCACCGGTGATTACCACCACCTGGTCTTTTACACTAAACAAATTATTCATGATATTATTCTTTATGGTTTATACCTTTAACACTATATCGCAAAACAATCAGGCTCTCCGGCCCCATATTAAACAAAAGATCGGCGATACTCAAATTCGGCAGAAAACCGTATTTGGCATCAAAAACTTGATAGTAAGGTTTAGGGCAAAAGTCAGCATCCGCCTCACGCCAGTCACGCTTCGGATGAATAGTCTCACGAAAATCAACCTCACCCGGAACAAATTCCATGCAATATTCCGTTGTTCCTTCCATATGGGGATGAATATCGATCAAATCGCATACTAAAGAACAAATTTCCTGATTATAATCCCACAAGAAGGCATATTTCTTTTCATAAAAGACGCGGAAATCATCAGCATAGTACTCAAAGAAAGGACTGTTTCTATATGCAGCCACCAAAGCATTCCAATGTATATGACGCCAATTGCCATGATCCGAAATACGGACATCCTTCATCAGGCATTTAGGCGTACCGCTTTTTTCCGTAGGGATAGTCAGTGCCAGCGGACCGTCGGCTGCCGCAATGACACAACGGTTGCGATAAGTCTGTTTCACATAATTGTCATACTGTTCCACATAGGCCTTCTCACAGGCAAACAGTTTTGTATAATATTCCACCGGGGCCAGATAGGCCGAACTTAAATATATCGTATTCTCCATTATTGCACTCGTTGAAAAATGCGCCCTTTTCTGGATGAAAACCAAATGCGCCAAGCTTTACCGATCAAATGGTCATCGGGCACCAGGCCGAATAAACGCGAATCACACAGATTTACCGGATTATTGGATGCCATCCAGTAATAATTTTTATTAAATGTATAGGCTTCTACAGGTTTTCCCCCTACATACAGGGTATCTCCCCTGACAGAAGCCACTCTCCCTTCATGGCGGACAATAGTATTGCACAACAAGGTCACATTCCAAGGATATACCTTGACAGGTTTCCCTTTTTCCGGGATCACAAAGGGATGGCTCTTGCTTATATCCTTATGATAAAGAGGAATCAAATCCACTTTTCCCGCCAGTTTTTGTTTTAACAGGTAATATTCATAATGACTGAAGGTACGTATATACTTCCCCTCGGCATACCCCACCAACCTGTTTCCCTGAATGTTCACTTGCTGCATGGCAGCCTGCATCGTTTCTTCTTCCGTATGAGAATAGACATACAAAGATTTACTATCCGGGCTCAACACTTGTTCGTCGGTCACCCACAGTTCATCATTCAACATCAACGTATCTCCGGGTACTCCTACCACACGGCTTATAAACACTTCCCGATTGCCCACCGACGTCTGAGGAGACCGTGGATTAGGATTGTTGAACAACACAATATCCCCTTTCCCGGCAGTTTTTCCCAGCCACCGCCAGATAGAAAAAGGCACACGAAACCCATAACTCCACTTATTCACCAAAACCCTTTCCCCTTGATAAAGGCTATTCTCCATACCGGTAGAGGGAATGGTGCAGGAGGTGAAAGCAAATGTCTTTACCAACAGTACCAGAATGACAGCAGTAAGCATTGCTTTTATCCATACAGGAATACAGGGTATGCGCAATTTATTTAATGTTATCTACAAAGGTAAACAATCGGTTCCAACGTATTTTTCCATCCAGCCAGCCACGGTCATTATCCAATGACAACCAGATAAAGATAGGTTTTCCCACCACATGATCTTCGGGAACAAATCCCCAAAAACGGGAGTCAGCCGAATTATGACGGTTATCTCCCATCATCCAGTAATAATCCATCTTGAAAGTATACTCATCGGTTTCCTTGCCGTTAATATAAATCTTTCCATCTTTCACCGCCAGTTCATTACCCTCGTAAACATGAATAGGACGCTCATAAACAGGAAGATTCTCTATCGTGAGTTTCACCGTCTCTCCCTTTTTGGGAATCCATACAGGTCCGTAGTTATCCGTAGTCCAGTTCTTATACATATTCAGCGGGTACAAGCCCCCCGCATCATCAGCCGGTGTATTCTCAATACTGACTACAATATCCTTACGCGCCAACAAACCAGCTTTCGCTTTTTCCGTCAGAGGCATATTATAAACAGAAGCATCCGTATAATACATCATCATATCCTCCTTGCTGATACCCAGTTCATGAGCCAGGTCATCGGGAATAGGGCGCTTGGTTTTCACCAGATAACGATACTGCACATTATCAGGCTCTTTATTAGCTTTACCATCCAAATAAATAATACGATCCTTTATCTCCAACGTTTGTCCGGGCAAACCCACACACCGCTTCACGTAGTTCTCACGGCGGTCTACCGGACTGCTGATTATCTCACCGAAGTTCTGTGGATTCTCTTTCAGGTACTCCCGTCCCAACTGATAATAATAATCATAGACCACCCGTTGCTGCTCCGGAGTCATGGAAGCCAAATCCACCGGTTTTGCCAGCTCCTTGCCTGCGCCATAACTCAGACGGTAAATATCATCATTGGGCACACCGGTGGCAACTGTATCTCCGGCCGGAAAGTTAAAGACAACGATATCATTCAACTGTACATCCCCCAAACCTTTCACCCGTTTATAATCCCATTGTGGATGCTCAAGGTATGATTTACAATTAAAAAACGGCAGTGTGTGTTGTGCCAACGGCATGTGCAGCGGAGTCTGAGGCACACGGGGCCCATAACTCATTTTACTCACAAACAGATAATCACCCGTCAGCAATGATTTTTCCAGCGAAGAAGAAGGAATCACATAGTTCTGGAAGAAATAGAGGTTGACAAAGTATACCGCCACCAGTGCGAATACAATAGCATCCACCCATCCCATGACAGTCACTACATGACGGTTCTTGGACTCTCTCCACCAAGTCCATGGAATCTTCTTTGTGATATACGCATCGAAGATAAACGGTACAACCACCAATCCCAGCCAGCTTCTCAACCAGACAAGAAATATCAGGTAAAGCGCCAGAACAACGGCAAACTTAATCCACTGTGTACGTGTTGCTCTTATCATATCTTAAAACTGAAATAAATCACTCATTCCTAATAACCCTTCATGCCTGGATGTATATTCCGCCGCCAAAACAGCTCCCAAGGCAAACCCCTTCCGATTCTTTGCATCATGGGTAATTGAGATGCTGTCCGCCTCAGAGTCATAGCGGATAGTATGAATACCAAACACCTCCCCTTCACGGATCGAATTTACAGGAAACTCATTCTCGGCACATTCCGATGTTCCCGACACGGTTCCATCCGGTGCCACCATGGTCCCTTTCACCCATTTACTCTTGCGGTTCATATTTTCCAGAATTCCTTCGGCCAGCGTGATGGCTGTTCCGCTGGGCGCATCCAGTTTATGAATATGATGAGTTTCGGTCATGGAAACCTCGTAAGCGGGAAAGTTATTCATTATTTTAGCCAAATATTTATTTACAGCAGAGAATATAGCGACACCCAGACTGAAGTTAGACGACCAGAACAAGGTTTTTCCACCTTTCGTGCATAATTCTTTCACCTCATCACCATGTTTGTCCATCCATCCGGTACTGCCCGATACCAATTTGACACCGGCAGCAAAAGTTTTCATATAGTTGTCATATGCCACCATCGGGTTAGTAAACTCAATAGCCACATCTGCTGATTTAAATGCTTCCGAATTAAAATCATCTTGATTATCAACATCTATAATACTCACAATCTCATGTCCGCGGGCAACTGCAACCTTTTCAATCTCCTTGCCCATCTTTCCGTATCCTATTAATGCTATTTTCATAATTACGAATGTTATTTCAGCCACAAAGATAGCGTTTTTCGTTGTAAACCATTACATTTGCCAAACATTTACACCTCATTAACATGGAACAACTATTACACTATGTATGGAAACATAAAATATTTCCTCTCAAAGAACTGAAAACGACAACCGGCCAACAAGTGGAAGTTATAGATACGGGACTGGCGAATACCGACGCCGGTCCCGATTTTTTTAATGCCAAGCTCAAGCTGGACGGTGTGCTTTGGATAGGCAATATCGAGATACATGAAAGATCTTCAGACTGGTTCAAACACGGACATCATGCAGATGCCGGTTACAACTCTGTCATTCTGCATATAGCCTCCGAAATAGATACGGAAATCAGCAGGAGCAATGGAGAAAGAATCCCCCAAATACAACTCATCTGCCCGGAAGCGGTCCGCACCAACTACAAGGAACTGTTGGAAACAGACAGCTACCCCCCTTGTTACCGCATCATTCCTCCACTCCCCCCTTTCACCGCCCACTCATGGATGACTGCCTTACAGATGGAAAGATTCGAGCAAAAAGCGACCTTATTGAATGAACGGTTAAAACGTTGTCAAGGCAATTGGGAAGATGCTTTTTTTATCACACTGGCACGTAATTTCGGTTTCGGGCTGAACGGAGACGCTTTCGAAACCTGGGCTCATCGGCTTCCCTTCCGGGCGGTAGACAAGCATCGGAACGACCTTTTCCAGATAGAAGCCATCTTCTTTGGACAAGCCGGCATTCTGGAAGATTCTGATGGAGACGGATACTATCTCCGGCTAAAAAAAGAGTACACCTATCTACAGCATAAATTCGGACTTATCCCGATGGATGCTTCCCTATGGCGTTTTCTCCGGCTACGTCCTGCTAATTTTCCGCATATACGGATTGCACAGTTGGCATGTCTTTATCATCGTGCCTACGGACTGCTCTCTCGCATCATGGAAACGGAGACACTACAAGGTGTCAGAGATATTCTGAAAGGAGGAACGTCAGAATACTGGCTCACTCATTATACATTTGGCGGTTCTTCCCCTTCCCGTCCGAAGACTCTAAGTAACACCTCACTGGATTTACTCATTATCAACACGGTAGTGACATTTCTCTATGCTTACGGACTGCATAAAGGGAATCGTGTACTTTGTGCACGTGCCGGCAGTTTTCTGGAAGAATTGAAAGCGGAGAACAATTATATCACCCGCATGTGGGAACAATGCGGAATGAAAGCCTCCAATGCCGCCGACAGCCAAGCTTTGATACAATTAAAGAAAGAATATTGCGATAAGAAAAAATGCCTGTATTGCCGGATAGGGTACGAATATCTGAAACGGTCATAATATTCTATCACCCTGCCGGCCATTATTAACTATATCCATAGAATGCCGACAGGGATGTATGAAGCTGTGACAATAATTTATGTATAACAAATGACGAAACAGTCTTGTCACCGGAAGGACAGGTACTGAGAATACCTCTATCCTGCCCAACTGACTATTATTCTCTTTGGAAATCAGACGGATAATTTACTTCATTAATAATCTTTCCTCCCTCCAAACGCTCCCATGTCTTGAAAGAGCGCACTCCTTGTGTCAGTTCAATGACCCGTGCCCCATTTCCTCCCGAATATCGTGATAAACGGTATTCCCTCCGGTAAACCGTCCATAGCACAACAAAATCCCTTTCCAATCAACTACATAATCATTCACATGGTCGTGCCCCACAAATGTAGCCATTATGTCTCCTGCATTCAGCATAGCAGCATACAAACCTGTATTAATCAACGGAGCACAAGCCTTTTCCTTACGTGTTCCTATCAATAACGCATTTTCATCTTGCGCCGCTTCATTATATTCCGGAAAAGGAATATGAAAGAAAGCCAACGAGGGCAGTGGCTTGCCACCATTACGTTCCGTATATCCCACACTGCTCTCAACATACCAATTTATCTGATCCGGCTTTATCCAATCATACCCTTTTACCTGTTTCAAAGACGAATACGCATTGCTATCGAAGACATAAAGCACAGCTGCATCCTTCTTTCCGTCTTCCGACTTCAAAGGAAGTACATAATTAGTAACTCCCGAAATCCCTGCCGTGGTAGAGGTCAGATTACCCGGCATATCTTTGATATATTCCAGTAACTCAATACGGGTCATATCTTGCTCATCATCATGGTTTCCCCAAGTCACGGCAAAAGGCAAACGGCGGGAAACAACAGGTTCCAAAGCTTTAGACAATGCCTCGCTCGCCGGCTTGCCAAACACCAAATCACCTGTATAAATCACCAAATCCGGTTTCTCAACATCCAAGACCTCATTCATTCGCTCCGCCGCTTCTTCCGAGGCAGAGTCTCCCGGTACCCAATGAACATCAGTGAACTGAACAATCTTAAACTTCTTGTCTGCATTGAATTTCAGCACATTTTGCGCGCTTACCGGCATCATCCCTACACAAAGCAGAGCCAACACACCACATAATGTTTTTATCTTTTTCATCATCCTAAAAATTTATTTAAACTGATTACTGCAACCACCAAGGCTTATCCGAGGTTTTATCACTTCCACCAAACTGCTCATTCAAAGCAGCCTCCACATGAGTGGCATTGTTATTATATTCATCCTGCGGATACATCCAGCGATAAGGCAGACTAACTCCTGCGGCACGGCGGAAATCGGGATACCCCGTACGAAGCGCCTCATAGTAGGGTAGCCATACACTTCCCTGCAAAAATGTCGGCAAATACTTTTGCATAATAATACGCTCTATCTTCTCATCAGTAGAAAGGGAAGAGGAATAAGCCACCTTGTCATTTCGAAGGTATTCTGCCGCTGCATCCTGAGTGAGATAATCAGCTACCGACACAGCATATTTCTGATAAAACTCAAAAAGACGCCTTGACGGCCGATTCATAATAAATCTTGTCATCTCCCTGAATCCATCCTCTTACTACAGCCTCAGCCAATATAAGCTGCTGTTCAACGTAACCTAACAAGACCATAGGCTCATTGGTCGGAGTCTGGTAATAACGGGGAGCAGGCTTGGAACAGTTTCCAGCCACCGCCTTATCATTAACCAAACTATAAGGAACAGCCGGATCACCCCCGTCATAAGAGCTGAAATCATTAATCGCTTTTCCGGCTTTTTCAGCATTCGGAGTTTGCGTGGCAACAGCAAATAAACGCGGATCCTGCCGTGTAGCCAATGCAGCAATATAAGTGGAATCCATAAAACGCCCCGAACCGAAATCGCTGTCATTAAAATACGGATAACGGTTATCCTGCTGGTCAAGATAGATCAACTGCCCGTTATCCGACAAGCTTTCCATTAAAGGTCCGTCGGCTACAATCTTTGAAAACTCCGATTTAACATCTATATCACCTACCTTCTCTTTTCCCGACAAAGACATCAAAATACGTAAGCGGTAAGCATTAATCAATTTTCTCCAATTAACCAAGTTGCCATTGTAGATAATATCTCCCGAAATAATCTCATCACTGCCTTCAAGCATTTTATCGGCCTCTTCCAGTTCCTTCAAAATGCCGGCCAGCACAACTTCCTGCGAATCGTATGCCGGCTGGTAATTCGCATCTGTTTCTGCCTTAAGCGCATCCGTATAGGGAATACTTCCAAAGTCCAGAGTCAACTGATAGAAATAATTGGCACGGAAGAAATGAGCCAAAGCCTGATAAGCACTTCCTTCTCCGGCCTCTTCTGACATTTTGGTCACATCACGCAAATTGCTATAATAATCAAAATCCCCACGCGTCCATTTATAAACCTGATACTTGCTTTCTCCCGAAGTCAGAATCAGCATCTTGGCTGCATGGCAAGCATCCGAACTGGTTTGATTGAAAGCACTATAAGCAACTCCGGTCAACAACAGGGAAGGATTGGTAGTAGTGGCATTATTAGGATCCACATTCATCTCTTCCAAATCAATGCAAGCACTCATTGCAAAGGATACGGCAAGAAGAGATGCCATGTATTTGATATACTTCTTCATCATATTTTGAATAAACGTTAAAATTTAATGTTAGCACTCACTCCTACATAACGGGCCGACGGATCCTGCAAATCTCCATCACTGGCACCAAAGTCCGGATCCAAATAAGGAGTCTTTTTCAGCACGGCCAGATTGTTTCCAAACACTGTGACATCCAGCCCTTTTATAAACTGTGACTGAATGAACTTAGTCAAATCATACGTCACTGCAACACGTCTCAGTTTTAGGAAAGAACGGCTGAACGTATTAGCAAACAACTCGCTTTCTTCTGTACGCACCACGGCACGATAAGGATAATTCTGGGCCCAAGTCTGTATGTTTACCGCTGTTTCATTCTTTTTATAGACACGGGTATCGGAAACAATATTCCCATTCACGTCATAAGTCACCTCACCGCTTACTATATTGACACCTTCGGGCACATAAACAGGCTTGCCACCATTATCATATTCTTCCTGACGATACATGGTAGATTTGGGATGCTTTCCTCCCCACCACATTTTCTGCGTGGTAGTAGATATCAACGTTCCTCCGATAGCTCCGTCCATATCTATATTGACAGTAAAATCCTTTATCTTGAAAGTATTCTGCAATCCGAAACGAACATCAGGAGACTGGTTTCCTACTTTGGTCTTAAAAGCGCTCTGAGTGGGCAAACCCGTATTCGCATCCAATATCAACCGGCCATCCGGTGTCTTTTCCCACTCGGTAGCATACATAGCATCAGCCCGGTCACCTTTTTTCAAATCGCCGAACTTCTCCTGGTCTCCATAAATCCCGGTCAGCTTACGAATATTACTACTCCAATTGGTAGCTACATTCCAGGTAAAGTTTTTGTTTTTTACCGGAGTGGCGGAAACAATCAGCTCGAAACCGTTTGTTGTGTATTCGTTACCATTCACATAACGTTTGGTAAATGCCGAGGCAGATGATATGGGCAGTTCTATAATACTGTTCTCATCCAGCATATGATAGTAGGTCAGATCAATTCCAATGCGATTATGCAAAAACGAAGTAGAAACCCCCACCTCATACGAGGTTGTTTTTTTGCGGCAATATATTCGCATTGAGTAACGTACCCGGATAAGTCACGGACGGAATACTGCCATACAGTGTGCCATTGGAATAAGTAGCATACAAAGAATAAGGATCAAGGTCACTGGAAACTTGCGCCCATGCACCATTTACTTTCAGATAATCCATCCATGAAGGCAGTTTCACATATTCATTAACCAATGTACTTAATGACACAGAAGGATAGAAATAGGAGTTATTCCCTTTTGCCAAAGTAGAAGACCAGTCATTACGCCCGGTAAATGTAAGAAACAAAGACTCAAACAAATCTACATTCACAGAACCATAAACACTCTCGATAGCTTTTTCGTTCATCGAGTTGGTAGCGCTTACAGGATTCAGGCTATTACCCAAATTGTATACTTTCGCCACGATCAGTCCGTCTGTAGACTGGCTTTGCTTCCGAATCTGACGGTAATACAGTGAAGTACCGGCATTGACAGTCAACGTAAAATTCCTGCTGAAAGCACGTGTGTAAGTAGCAAGAAAATCCGCATTGATGTCCAGCTGATCAGTATTCCACGTTTTGTAGTCGCCATTCCGCGAATCACCATAGTTCATATAAGACTTAGGAACAGACATATCTTCAAATGTGCTTTCCAAACGTCCCGCAGCCCGTCCTTGCAAACTCAGCCCCGGTATTACATCCCAGTTCAGTTTCAGTTGTCCATTCATTGTATTACGGTCATGCTTTTGCGTCAGTTCATTGGCAGCAAAGTAAGGATTATTATACCACGCATAGTTGTAGTTGGCCTGACGTGTACCTTCAGAGTCCGGACGATAATAATGCTCGGCCAACTCCTTTCCATTTACATCATTTCCCATCCATAACAAAATGGTATACATATGATTTTTCGGTCCATATCCATAACGTGGATAATTGGGAGAATATACCTTGTTATAAGAAAGATTGGCTGATAAAGTAACCGAGTTACTAAGGTTATACATACTGTTAAAGTTCAATCCCCCCGTATAAACCGAAGTATTGGGAACCTGTCCGCGCTGATTGGAGAAATCACCGTTAAAATTATAGTTAGCTTTTTTACTTTTGCTTGCCACTGAAAAAGTCGCTTTTGTAATAATTCCGGTACGTAAAAAGTCCCTCAGGTTATCATGAGGCTCCCATGCGATGGGCACCCGTTCGTACTTAGACTGGTCATCATAAATCGTACCGGAAACATCCCCCCACCAAGGAATCGTTTCTCCTGTTTCTTTATTACGGATAGGACTATTCCACTGTGCTATTTTCTGCCCGGCAAAACGAGGTCCCCAGGTCATGTCTCCATCCGAGATACCACCATCTGCTCCATCCCAAAAGGCATACTGACCATTAGAGCCCGAACCAAACTCTGTCTGAGTTTCAGGAAAGACCGTAAATCCGGCAGAAACCATACTGGACAATCCGGCCGTAACAGTCAATCCATCCTCTTTCGCCAGTTTGGTAGTGATCAAAATAGCACCGTCTTTACCCCGCGAACCATACAAAGCAGCGGCGGCAGTTCCCTTCAAAACATTAATACTTTCTATATTTTCGGGAGATACGTCAAAAAGATCCGACTCCACAGGCACACCGTCAATCACCATCAACGGAGTCTTTCCACGTAAGGAAAACGAAGGAGCCTGAAAAATACCGGTAGGATTATTTACCGTCAAACCGGCTACCTGACCCGACAAGGCATTACCAACATTCACCGTACCCGGCTGGTCTAAAGCCTCGGTATTGACTTGTTGGGTAGTATATCCCAACTTCTTTTTCTGCTGCTTGATACCGATAGCAGTTACCACTACTTCGTCAATGGCCTGCACATCGTCATTCATCGTCACGTTAATCACCGTTTGTCCATCTACTTGTTTCTCTACCGGAGTATATCCGATATAAGAAAAAATCAATACACCATTGGCGGGCACTTCCACTGAATAACGCCCATCCATATCTGTCACCGTACCCACTGTTGAGTTTTTAACCATTACGCTGGCACCGATAATCACATCCGACTTATCCCGCACCACACCGGTCACTCTGAGATTCTGCGCCTTCACGCAAAGGCATAGCAAGGTCATAACAATGACCAAGCACTGTTTAGTTTTCATTTATATATAATTGTTAGTTTATCCTGAAAAGAAAGAATTCAATAGATACTTTTAAGGCTGACACGGCGGAATACACCCAACAAATGAGATACGTCCTTTTTATTCTCTTGTAAAGCAGTCTCAAAAGACTCCGTATCCGAGTCGATAGCGGCCAACGCCACTTTCAGCACCCCTGTAAACTCCTGCTCCGCCTTATCCTGCGGCAGCAGGTCTTTCCTTACCTGACGGTTCAGTTCTTTTTCAATGGTACGTACTGCATTGTAGATTTCCGGCTTACGAATCACCGTACGACGCGTCGGATCTCCGGGTACCACCTCTTCCTTCACCACATAAGTATCTTTAAATGAATCATACAGGAAGGCTACCTTCTTACCTAATTTATGATTAGAAACCAATGCAGCCAGCTCTTCGGAAGAAGGGGTTTCAACAGTAGAGTAAAACTCCCATGTTTCCACCTTAGCCGAAGATGCATCCGTTTTCACATTCTCTTTTTTATCACGTACCGGATAAAACGGCATAGCCCACATCTGTTGGGCAAACAAACTGATACTCAAAAAAGCAACGGTTAAAATGAACTTCTTTTTCATAACTTTAAGTTTATTGTTTTCTGCCGCAAAGAAACGAACTGCACATTTCAATCCAAATACAAAAAGATGAAACTCACATAACAATTCAAAAAACAGAAAGGAGATAAAAAAAGTGTGTGGATATGCCCTGCACATCCACACACCACCTATGCTTTTATTACAAAAGAATTACGCTTAGAAAGCCTTCTTGTAAAGTTCCAGAATAATTTCTTCCGTCACTTCACGAGGATTGCCCGGCGTACACACATCGGCAATAGCCGAAGCGGCCAGACGGGGCAAGTCTTCTTCCTTAATACCCAGTTCAGACAAATGCTGAGGGATACCCACCTTGACAGACAATGCCTTCACCGCCTCAACAGCAGCCTTCGCAGCCTCTTCCCGGCTCATGCCATCCTTGTACACATTCATTGCCTTGGCGATATCTACATATTTGGACAAAGCAGCCGGAGCATTGAACTCCATGATGACAGGCAGCAACAGTGCATTAGCCACACCGTGAGGAATATCGAAGATAGCTCCCAACGGATGAGCCATACCGTGAACCACGCCCAAGCCTACATTAGAGAACGCCATACCTGCAATGTACTGTGCCACGGCCATACCGTTACGGGCTTCCGCATTGGTAGGCTCGAAGACAGCGGTTTCCAGATAACGGGCAATCATTTCGATCGCCTTGATCTCGAACATATCGCTCATTTCCCAAGCGCCTTTGGTTATCAACCCTTCGATGGCGTGGGTCAGTGCGTCCAAACCGGTAGAAGCAGTCAGCCCTTTAGGCAGAGTGTACATCAGTTCCGCATCCACAATAGCGATGGCGGGAATATCGTTCGGGTCTACACAAACCATCTTCTTATGGTTTTCCTCATCCGTGATGACATAGTTGATAGTCACCTCGGCGGCAGTACCGGCGGTAGTGGGCAGTGCAATGATAGGCACTGACTTTTTCCTTGTAGGAGCCACACCTTCCAGTGACACCACATCACTGAAGTCTGGATTATTAGTGATGATACCAATCGCTTTCGAAGTATCGATAGACGAACCGCCGCCGATAGCCAGAATAAAGTCCGCTCCTGATTTTGCAAAAGCTTCAACTCCCGCCTTTACATTGCTTACGGTAGGATTCGGTTTGATTTCACTGAATATTTCATAAGGAATACCTGCATTCTCCAAGACTTTCAACACTTTATCAGCCACACCGAACTTAATCAAGTCCTTGTCTGTAGCAACAAACGCCTTATGCAAGCCCAAACGTTTAATCTCTTGTGGAAGCACTTCACGCGCACCCGGACCGAAGTAAGATACTTCGTTCAATACAAATCTGTTAATCATAGTTTTTTTAATTATGTAGTTTGGTTGCAAACTTAGTACAAATTCTTGAGAAAACGGCTCTTTAAAAAGATTCTTATAGTATGTTTTTTGGCATTCATGCACCCCGCCTTCAGTCCATTCAGCACGGTTAACACACTGTCACACAACAAATAAGACTGACAGAAGCCCCTTCAGCCTCCTGTCAGTCCTTTCAGCCGGCCTGATGGACGGGAATTATGCCGCCAGCACCACCTTGTACAGATTTCCTTTCTCCGTATGCATCCGTTCCGCCCCCATGGCGCTCATCATCTTGCCGAAACGCACCACCGTCATGCCGCGCATAGCCGCAGGATAACGGCTCTGCAAAATGGTGAAAATGACCGAGGCCGAATAGAGTTTGAACTCCTCTCCCGCCTCAGGCAGGCGAAAACAACGGTAGAACACCTCCTGCTCTACGGGCATGGCATAGAACTCGCGGTTGCGCAATTGCAGTTCCGCTTCCTCTTCGGCCGAAAACCAATAACGCTCGCCGCCCTCCAGCTCCGCCTTCAATTGGGCAAACAATTGCTTGTGCTCCAGTGGCGTGCAGTCTATTTTCTCTTTCACCTCGGCACAAAGATAACGGCGACTGCCCGTGGGGTCGGTCAGCAAATCCTTATGATTACTGGTTCCTATAAACGAAGCCATGCGGGGCAGGTGACTGTAGGATGAACGGTGCGACTTACGGAAATCCAACTTCTTCATCTGCATCAGTGTCTTGAGCAACGGCAGTTTTTGAGGAGAAAGACGGTCGTACTCATCCAGATTAATCAGCCCGAACTGCGCCAGTTTCTGTTCGCAGCCCGACTGCCCCGTCAACTCAAAACTGTCCGTGTAATAATCTCTCAACCCGTCGGGCATCAACAACTGACAAAAAGTAGATTTACACTTGCCCTGCATACGGCTCACCAACATAGGGGCCACTGCATTGGCGCAACGGTCCATGCGTCCTGCCCACTGGGCGGCCATTCCCAGCATCCAGCGGTGGAAGCCGTTTATCCAGAAGGCTTTTTTCGAGATGCGCTGCGCCAGCGGAGTGACGCGGTCCACCCCGTCCCATTGGGGCAGTGTATCCATATAAGTAAGGAAAGGGTGATAGTCTTCCAAGCGTTCCGAATGGAGCAGGCGGCTCACATCCTTATCCCAGCAATTGATGCGATGACGGTGCGCTTCCAGGCACAAGGTGTTCAAGGTACGCTGAGTCACTATCTTATAAGGTGTGTCCGTCCCTTGCCCCTTCGCGCAATATTCGGGTTGTTCCGTCAACACGTTGAAACGGAACTCATAGTGTTTCCACAAGTAGTTCTCCAGACGGTCTTGCACCTCCCGGTTATCCGCAGCCTGTTCTTTTTCCCTTTTATCCGAAGAAGGGTCCGCCTGTTTCGCCGTTGCAGTTTCACCGTTCCATAACTTGCACCATTCCATCACCTTCCGAATCATTTCTTTCATCATGATTTTATTGTTTTTTTAGTTGTTGTTTCCACAAAGATAGCACATTGAAAAGCCTTTGTCAAGGGATTTCCGGCGTTTCGGGATGAAAAGTGACTAAGCGTAAACATCCTTATGTAAAAGGGTTTTCATCAGGACAAGTTCGTGTTCTCCTCTTGACAAGTACAGTGTTTCACTTAAGTGATGAAGTTTCATCACCCAAGTGGTACAAGCTCATCACTAGGGTGATAAGGTTTCATCACTTTAGTGAAACGATAAACTTATCAGGAAGCAACTGGATGCATAACAAGGAAGATAAAGGATATGCTCCAAGAAAAGACAGCTAAGTATTTTTTAAAATACAGGCATGACGGACACACCTCTCATCTAACAGGTAGGAACAAAAATATGGGCTGGAAGTAACTGACAGGAAACTGAAGGTTCTCCTATCAGGATACTTCCCTATTTTACAAGCAGTTATACCGGATGAATGAACTGAAGAAGCACTCCGGTTTTCATGTATTGAAGCCCCTTTTCCATCATTACAGCTGGTTCACCGCTGTCAAATACTTATCCATCGTTGTAGCCTTCTTTATCGCTTTCTTTATCTTCCGGTCCGCATCGGGCAGCAGGTATTCCCAATAAGGCTTCATTTTACTCAGCAATTGCGCCTCTCCCTGTAAATGGGCTTCATAATATTGAAGAAGGCGTGCGTGAAGCGCCTTCACCTTTTCATACAGCTCATCGGGGGAAAAAACGGTTCCGTTTGCATATTCCCAAGCCAAAGCAGGATTGGCCAGCAACCCGCGTCCCAGCATGACGCCCTCCAGGCGGGGAAACTCCTCGTCCACCTTCCGGATATCTTCCACCGTCAGCAAGTCACCGTTATACACCAACGGATGGGCGCACTCCTCATAGAAAGCGGTGAACGCAGCCAAGTCCACCTCTCCCTTGTACTGTTGCTTCCCGATACGAGGATGCAGAACGATCCGCCGCAAGGGGGCAGCGTTCAACAAAGGCAACAACGGCCGCCATTCATCCGCACACTCCCATCCCAATCTCATCTTGACGGAGAAACCCAGTTCCGGATAGTGCACCAGCTCTTTCAATAAAGCTTCCACCTCGGCCGGATACGGCAAAATGCCCGAACCCTTATGTTTCCCTGTCATCAGGGGAAAAGGACAACCCATATTGATATCCGCTTCCTTGTACCCTTTCTCTATAAACAAACCGGCCAGCCGTTCCAGTTCGGCAGGAGTGGAAGCGATAAGCTGGGGAATCAGCCGGGACACAGTATTGTTTTCAGAAGCGATCTCCCGTACATCCTTGTTACGGAACTCTCCTTTCTCCATCCGCACAAAGGGGGTATAATAAGCATCTATCCCACCAAAAACTTCCTGATGAAGATTTCTCCAGGGGGCTTCCGTAAAACCTTGCAAAGGGGCAGCGTACAGTTTCATTTGTTTCTTTTTTTAAGTTTATCTGCAAAGTAACACATTTTTCTTATACCTTTGCCTTATGGAAAAGTATATTTATGAACTGAAGATGAAGGTACGCGATTATGAATGCGACCTGCAGGGTATTGTGAACAATGCCAACTATCAACATTATCTGGAACATACGCGCCATGAGTTTCTCACATCGGTGGGCATCAGTTTCGCACGCTTGCACGAAGAAGGAGTGGACCCGGTAGTGGCGAGGCTCACCATGGCGTTCAAAACTCCGCTGCGCAGCGGTGACGAATTCGTGTCCAAGCTCTATCTGAAAAAAGAAGGTATTAAATATGTGTTCTATCAGGACATTTTCCGTCTGCCCGACATGAAAGTGACTGTCAAGGCCACTGTAGAATCAGTATGCGTGGTAAACGGCAGATTAGGGGACAGCGCTCTATTTGACGAGACTTTCGCCCCCTATCTGAGCGAATGACACAAGACGAACAAATTTGCAGCCTGGCCCTGACCCGGATACCGGGATTGGGGTTGACAGGTGCACTCAAACTGGTCAGCAACCTGGGAAGCGCCACCCGTGTTTTCGAACACCGCAAAGAGCTGTCACAATTGGTCCCCGGAGTAAGCGAAAAGATCATTACTGCGTTGAATAACTCCGAAGCTTTCCGGCGTGCAGAGCAGGAACTAACTTTCTGTGAGAAAAATCATATCCGCTGCCTCACCTTAAATGATGAAGGTTATCCCGGCCGTTTGCGTGAATGTGATGATGCTCCGCTAGCTTTATTTTACCGGGGAAATGCCGATCTGAATGCACTGCATGTCATCAATATGGTAGGAACCCGTCATGCCACCCCCTACGGACAGGATATCTGCACCCGCTTCCTTGCCGACTTGTCGGTGTTGTGCCCAAACGCCTTGATAGTGAGCGGGCTGGCTTATGGCATTGATATCCATGCGCATCGCGCCGCCCTGCAGAATCATTTCAAGACCATAGGCGTGCTGGCCCACGGACTGGACCGTATTTATCCTGCCGAACATCGGAAGACAGCCGTCAGCATGTTGGAACAGGGAGGTTTGCTGACCGAATTTACAAGCGGAACCAATCCCGACAGGCAGAATTTCGTGAAACGAAACCGCATTGTGGCAGGTATGAGTGACGCCACCGTCGTTATCGAATCCGCCGCCAAAGGGGGAGCCCTCATCACCGCCGAACTGGCGGAAAGTTATCACCGGGACTGTTTTGCCTTTCCGGGACGATACAACGACGAATATTCCATAGGCTGCAACAATCTGATAAGAAAAAACCAGGCAGTGCTTATCACATCGGCCGAAGATTTAGTGAAGGCCATGGGATGGGAAAGTAGCCCCAAAACCGAGAAAACAGTACAACGGGAATTGTTCCCTGATTTAAGCGAGGAAGAGGAACGAATAGTAAAACGACTCGGCAAAATGCCGGAAGGATTACAAATCAACACATTGGTGATAGACACCAACATACCTGTAAACCGAATGAGTGCATTACTGTTTGAATTAGAAATGAAAGGGGTGATACGAGCACTGGCAGGAGGAGTGTACCGGTTAATAATGTAACCATGTATCAAGATACTCACATACCCATTGACATACGGTAGCTGTACCGTGAACGGGTACATGAGTATATTGATGCATGGTTATTGCACTCCTAGTTCGGCAAAGCCCATCGGTCCGTCATTTTCCACCATCCGCACTGCTTTCAACAGCACATATCTGGCTGTTACCGGACTGAAGTAGACCGATTGGAGAATCGGATTGTTCTTGATGTTCGAGAATTCCCCGCTGCTCACCACCTGGTTCACCGCACCGGCTTCCGTGCCGACTGAAATCTCATAGGCAGCTATCAGTCCTTTGTTATACTCGCTCTGGTCGGGTAAATAATGGAAAGAAGAAACAGTCTGTTCCGTACCTAAATCCATCAGAAGCGTATTGCCGTCCACAAAGCAAGTAGTGGCGGCATCTTTATCCGCACATTTTCCGGCTTCCGCTTCATCTACCTTCGGCAATGTAAACGGATATGTTTTCAGTTCCTCCGCTTTTGCTGTAAACACATCAAGGGTTTCTCCTGCATAATAAGCCTCTATATTATTGATACACAGGCAGGCGCGTGATTTCTCAAAGTTCACGCGAAGTTTGTCCGTAGTGACAGTCTCAAAACGAAGCAAACGTTTATAACCGATTGTAGTAGTCTCTTCATTCAGTTTCACAGGCAGCCACTCCCCTTCCTTATTATATTCCACCACAAAGGACTGTACACGCTGTCCCAACGGAATGTATTCCTGCAACAGCATACGGTTTACCTTCTGCGGGGCCGGCCATTCAAACTCGATAACAGCCGATGTGACGCTATCCTCCGTAGCCCAATATGTATCATACTCTCCATCCGTCACCGCCTTTGCCGTATATTTTCCACCCCGTTCATTGGAAACTACCGGAAGAACACCTTTCAACAGATTGTTTGCCAACTGTTTCTGTACATTCTTATAAAAATCAACAGCATTCGCCGAATCTGTAGGGTGAATCAATCCATCCCGGTTTACGGGGAAATTAAGCAATAAAGTCGCATTATGCCCCACACTGCGGTAATAAAGGTCTGTCAATTGCTCCACCGTCTTCACCCGGTCGTCCTCCTCCGGATGATAAAACCAGCCCGGACGGATAGACACATCACACTCGGCAGCCGTCCACTGATTGCCGTCCGCATGTCCGTATTGCAGTTCCCTATACTTAGGATATCCCGGATAAACCTCTCCGGCACGCAAGAAAGACCAGTTTGTCGCTCCGGCAAATCCATTCTCGTTACCTACCCAGCGGCATCCGGGACCGCCATCCGAGAATACAACAGCCTGCGGCTGAAACTTGTCAATCATTTCATAGGCACGCGCATAGTCATAGTAAGTCTTCCGGTCTATGGTACGGGAATCTTTTGCTCCGCCATACCAGCCATCACCGCCATTGGCCCCGTCAAACCAGATTTCAAACACCGGGCCATAATTGGTCAGCAACTCGTACAACTGTCGATAGAAATAATCCACATATTCCGGAGTTCCATAATTGGCCTGATGCCTGTCCCAGGGTGAGAGATAGACTGCGAATTTAATACCATACTTCTTGCAAGCTTCCGAAAGATCACGCACTATATCCCCTTTTCCGTCTTTATAAGGCGTGTTACGGATACAGTATTCGGTCAGCCCCGTAGGCCACAGGCAAAATCCGTCATGATGTTTTGCCGTAAGGATAACTCCTTTCATCCCTGCCGCCACAAAGGTTTTCACCCATTGTTCGCAGTCCAGTTTGACAGGATTGAATGTAGCAGGATCGGAATCTCCATATCCCCATTCACGATCATTGAACGTGTTCAGTCCGAAATGTACGAAAGCGTATGTCTCCATTTTCTGCCAATCCACCTGTTTCTTTTCAGGAATGGGGAAAACAGGTTCAGGAGCATTCACAGCCGGAGCGCAGGCATTCAGTAATGCAACAGCAGCTCCCAAGCATAAAAGGTTTGCGTGTCTTTTCATTTAGATTGTCAATTAATTACATTGACACAAAGATAACATAAAATCCGATGGATGAAAACAAGAAGCTGAATATTTTAAAAGACAGGAAACTTGACAGGCAGGAAAAGAACAAAAGCGAAGGGCTTAAAAAAGGAAAAGGAGCAACGCTTTGCTCCAACCTTTGTTAACCTTAAATCTAATACTATGAAAAAAATCACATGACAAATGTACAACTTACACTCATTTTCTCCAAATATTTAGTTCAATTTCGCTTTTCATTTAGTATTATTTCACAAATACAACCGTTTTCGCACACAACATTACAATTAGATTGAAAAACACGGATTAAAAAAGGAATATGAAACATTGCCCTATCCATATGATAAGACCGTTCATTTCTGTCCATTGGAAAGTAAAAAGCAAAAAGAAAGTATTCCTCTGATTATTCACTCCAAATAAAAGTAAGCTTCCCTGCCCTTCTCATTATCCGGCTGCCCAAACTTGCAAATTCTGTCCAATCGCTTCACTAACCCTTTCACGTCCGAAAATAGAACATTTAATACGTTTTTTTTCAGATTTTATCACCTATATTTGCTCCACACATAATGGTAATCCATGGAAAAACGCACTACTATATTCAGCATATTTGTGTTTTTGTGCCTACTGACCAATAGCACTTATGCCCGGACGACAGAGTACGAAAATCCAAGAGATACCATATTGGACATGATGCTCTATTTTGACCTGAAGGCCCGACAGGCGGACAAGGATTACCAAGGAAACGGTAAAACGCTGGCAACATTGGATTCCCTGCTTGCCCATCCTGCCCGCAGCAGACATCTTTATTCCATTATTCTGGTTTCACCGGATTCATATAACGGAAAAAAAGAACCGGACATAGCGCCGGGCCTAAAAAGAAGCGAGGAAGTAAAAGCGTTCTTATGTCGGAAATATCCGCAAGTCAATGCCGCCCAAATCTGTATCCGTACAGGAGAAGAATACGGGGATGCCTTACGGAAACTGATAACGGACGACAGGCTGGTCCCCGACCGGGAGGATGTATTGGCATTGATAGATTATCACCATGACAATCCTGTAAAAATGCAAGATTTCTTGCAACATCTGGATGCCGGCATACCTTATCAATATATTTCCAACCGGCTGCTACCGGAGCTCAGACGGACAAAAATAAGAGTCTGCCTGTCTTATCCGGAAGAAAAGGAAGGAAAAAACTCCTCCACGGAACAGGCGGCCATGATAGAAGAAACTGAATTCATTCCGATTGACAGGGAAACGACCATTGCGCCAATGGCGGTGCAAGCACTCCCACAAAAGGAAAGGAGACAAGTAATAACAGAAACAGAAAAAACAGTAACAAAGGCAGAAAAGGAAAAAGAGACAAAAGCAAAACGGGGAAAAAAGCCCAAAGAAAAGGCAGCAAGAAGAGACAAGACAGCCGGCAACACAGTGCTTGCACTGAAAAATAATTTATTGTACGACCTGGCACTGGCGCCTAATATAGAAATAGAAATTCCTGTAGGAAAGCGGTGGTCAGTGAACCTGGAATATAAAAGCCCCTGGTGGTCCAACAGTAGCAAAGAAATCTGCTACCAGCTGATTTCGGGAGGAATAGAAAGCCGCCACTGGCTGGGCAACCGTGAACTGCATCACCGGTTGAACGGACATTTCTTTGGATTGTATGCCGAAGGAGGTATCTACGACTTTCAGTTTAAAGGAGACGGCTACCAAGGTAAATATTACGGTGCGGCAGGATTCACTTATGGATATTCCACTTCAGTGTCACGGCATCTGGCATTGGAATTCAGCCTGGGCATAGGCTACCTGACCACGGAATATCAAAAGTACACTCCCTATGAAGGGTCACTAGTTTGGATGAGTAGCGGGAATTACACCTTTATAGGCCCTACGAAAGCAAAAATTTCGTTGGTATGGGTGATAACAAAGAAGAGAGGAAGAAAATGAAAAAGACAAGGTACGTAGCTCTTGTACTTTTATCTTCACTATTGACTTTAGTGGGATGCAGCCGACGCGAGATTCTGGACGATTATCCCGTAACAGGAATAAATATCCGTTTGGATTGGGAAGGAGTAACCGGCCGTCTGCCGGAAGGAATCCGGGTTATTTTCTATCCCAAGGACGCCCAAGGAAGAAAGATTGATACTTACTTGCCGGCAAAAGGCGGAGAAATGAAAGTGCCCCCGGGGCATTACTTGGCAGTGATTTACAATTATGACACCGAAGTAGTGCAAGTAAAAGGCGAAGACAGTTACGAAACGATAATGGCGTGTACAGGAAACTGCACGGGATTGGGCAACAGCGAAACAGAAAACATGGTATGGGGACCGGATAATTTTTATGTGGCAACCCTGACGATGTAGAGATAGGAAAAGGAGAAGAGTTACCGACACTAGAGGTAAGACCAAAATCTGTGGTAACCACTTACATCTTTTCAATAAAGACAGAGGGGCTGAAAAATGTCTCATCGATCATTGGCAGTGTTTCCGGAATGGCTGAATGTTACCATTTAGGTAAAGGAGCCGGCTTATGCCGCTTCGCTCCCATTTATTGTGAAACCGGTAAAGGGAATGGGGTTATAAAAGGGAGTTTCACCTGTTTCGGACATCCCGAACTGACGCAGGCAAGAGCTGATATCACTCAGTTTCTGAATCTGATCATAGTAAGGGTGGATGGTTCCAGACAAGAAGCGAAAGTGGAAATAACGGAAGCGGTAAAACCTCCTGAAGACGAGCCGGGAGAAGGTGATGAAAAACCTCAAGAGTCCGAGATAGAGATTGAGCTTCCGGATGACGAGAAAATTGTAGTGGATGATGTAGAGATTCCTCCAGATGAAAGTGGCGGTGGATTTGATGGGAACGTTAGTGACTGGGACGATGAAACGAATGTGGAATTACCGGTTGGTTAAGATATAAAATAAAGAGTCATAGAATTATTAACTTAAAACACACAGAATATGAAGAAGATTTTATTTGCAGCTTTAATTGGAATATAACAGGAAGTGCACCTGCTAGTGGCTATAGCTATACATTCGATAATACCGTAACAGCCAAAGATGGTATTTATGATTATACACAAAATGATAATTCATTAATGCTGTACCCACAATCTCTTACTGATGCAAAAATCATAGTCAAGTATAAAACAGAGAAGGATAATGCAACATTCTTTAATGACTCAAAAGAAGTATCCTTAACCGGAGAATGGACCAACGGACA